>Ga0209281_1000484_pt1 | contig 55133 bp, 54 predicted proteins | sample MedtruBG_FD_187514 | JGI IMG/M metagenome (GOLD analysis project Ga0209281, IMG submission 187514) | Root nodule microbial communities of legume samples collected from California, USA - Medicago truncatula BG (SPAdes) (version 2) | ecosystem: Host-associated > Plants > Roots > Nodule | place... | reverse complement strand
GCGGGGAGAAGGTGGCGGCAGCCGGATGAGGGGCACGCCGCAAAGCTTCTCGCCAAAAAAAGCCCCTACTCCCGCACCTGCAGCCCGTCGACGAACAGCCGCTCTAGAAAGCGTGCGGCGTCCTCGAAGCGCCCCTCGCCGGCATTCTCCTGGCCGAGCACGGCGCGCACCTGAACGTCGAAATCGGCATAGTGCTGCGTCGTCGACCAGATGGCGAAGATCAGGTGATAAGGGTCGCATTTTGCGATCTTGCCCGCCTTGGCCCAGCTGCGGATGACCTCGGCCTTTTCGTCCACCAGTTGCTTCAGCGGACCCTTGAGCTCGTCCACGATACGCGGGGCGCCCTGCAGGACCTCATTGGCGAACAGCCGGCTTTCGCGCGGGAAGTCGCGCGCCATTTCGAGCTTGCGGCGGATATAGCTGCGGATCTCGGCGACCGGATTGCCCTCGGCATCGAACGCGCGCAGCGGATCGAGCCAGGTGTCGAGAACGCGGTCTATCAGCGCGCGATGCATCGCCTCTTTGGTGCGGAAATAATAGAGCAGGTTCGGCTTCGACATGCCCGCCACGTCAGCGATCTGATCGATCGTCGAACCGCGAAAGCCGTTTGCGGAAAACACCTCCAGCGCCGCCTCGAGGATCTGCTCCTCCTTCTCCTCCTGAATGCGCGTGCGCCTCTGGGTTCTAGCCGCTCTCGGAAGTACCATCTCGTCCCCTGTCCATACCCCCAGGCATATGACGTCCGGCGCGGGCTGCCCAAAAATCGGACGCGCCGTTTTTTTGAGCAACAACTCCTGTTTTTTTCTTTTTCCGGCTTGAGTGCCGCCACGGAAGTTGTAATGTTTACCAACCGGTCAAATTATCAGTCAGATTGCCGACAAAGGCAACGCCTGATCGAAGGGCATCACAACAAGGCCCCGATTTGGCCGACGGGAACATGAGGGCTATCCCGGGGAGGGACTGGCCGACAATAGAGGAGAACGCCATGGCAGCACCTGGCGAGAATAGGCGCGTCAATGCCGACCGTCTATGGGATTCGTTGATGGAAATGGCGAAGATCGGCCCCGGCGTTGCCGGCGGCAACAACCGCCAGACCTTGACGGATGCGGACGGCGAAGGTCGCCGGCTTTTCCAGTCCTGGTGCGAAGAGGCGGGGCTCTCCATGGGCGTCGACAAGATGGGCACCATGTTCCTAACGCGACCCGGTACCGATCCGGATGCGCTGCCCGTCCATATCGGCTCGCATCTCGACACACAGCCGACCGGCGGCAAGTTCGACGGGGTCCTCGGCGTCCTGAGCGGCCTCGAGGCCGTACGCACGATGAACGACCTCGGCATCAAGACGAAGCACCCGATCGTCGTGACCAACTGGACCAACGAGGAAGGAGCGCGTTTTGCGCCTGCCATGCTCGCCTCCGGCGTATTTGCCGGGGTCCATACCCTCGAATACGCCTATGCCCGCAAGGATCCCGAAGGAAAGAGCTTCGGCGACGAACTGAAGCGCATCGGCTGGCTCGGCGATGAAGAGGTCGGCGCGCGCAAGATGCACGCCTATTTCGAATACCACATCGAACAGGGGCCTATCCTCGAGGCCGAGAACAAGCAGATCGGCGTCGTCACGCACTGTCAGGGCCTCTGGTGGCTGGAGTTCACGCTGACCGGCAGGGAAGCGCATACCGGCTCGACGCCGATGGACATGCGCGTCAATGCAGGCCTCGCCATGGCGCGCATCCTCGAAATGGTCCAGACCGTCGCCATGGAAAACCAGCCGGGCGCCGTCGGCGGCGTCGGCCAGATGTTCTTTTCGCCCAATTCGCGCAACGTCCTGCCGGGCAAAGTAGTGTTCACCGTCGACATCCGCTCGCCCGACCAGGCCAAACTGGACGGCATGCGCGCCCGGATCGAAGCCGAAGCGCCAAAAATCTGCGAGCGGCTCGGCGTCGGCTGTTCCATCGAGGCGGTCGGGCATTTCGACCCCGTCACCTTCGACCCCAAGCTGGTCGAGACGGTACGCGGGGCCGCCGAGAAGCTCGGCTACAGCCACATGAATCTCGTTTCCGGCGCCGGACACGATGCCTGCTGGGCCGCAAAGGTCGCGCCGACCACGATGATCATGTGCCCCTGCGTCGACGGGCTCAGCCATAACGAGGCGGAGGATATCTCCAGGGAATGGGCGGCCGCCGGTGCGGACGTCCTGTTCCACGCCGTGCTCGAAACGGCGGAAATCGTGGAATGAGTTTTGCGGGCGGGACGGTGGTTCCGCCCTTTTCTACTGCATGTTTCCTTTGATCGTAGCCGATCAACGGACAAAACATGCAGCAACTCAAAGGCTACAGCGTCCTTTGCGCGTCTGAGACGCGCGGCGCTGTAGGCGGCCCGAGCCGCCGAAAGCACCATCCAGGGGAACGAACCAATGAGCACTGTCATCAAGGGTGGAACCATCGTCACGGCCGACCTGACCTACAAGGCCGATGTAAAGGTGGAAGGCGGCAGGATCGTCGAAATCGGGCCGAATCTCTCCGGCGCCGAAACGCTCGACGCCACCGGCTGCTACGTGATGCCGGGCGGCATCGACCCGCATACGCATCTCGAAATGCCCTTCATGGGCACCTATTCCTCCGACGATTTCGAAAGCGGGACCCGCGCGGCTCTTGCCGGCGGCACCACCATGGTCGTCGATTTCGCACTCCCCTCGCCCGGCCAGTCGCTGCTCGAGGCGCTCACCATGTGGGACAACAAATCGACGCGCGCCAACTGCGACTATTCCTTCCACATGGCCATCACCTGGTGGGGCGAGCAGGTCTTCAACGAGATGGAGACGATCGTAAAGGACAAGGGCATCAACACCTTCAAGCACTTCATGGCCTACAAGGGCGCGCTGATGGTGGACGACGACGAGATGTTCTCCTCCTTCCAACGCTGTGCGGCGCTCGGCGCGCTGCCGCTGGTCCACGCCGAAAACGGCGACGTGGTGGCGCAACTGCAGGCGAAGCTGCTGGCGGAAGGCAATAGCGGCCCGGAGGCACATGCCTATTCGCGTCCGGCAGAAGTCGAGGGCGAGGCCGCCAACCGCGCGATCATGATCGCCGACATGGCCGGCTGTCCCGTCTACATCGTTCATACTTCGTGCGAACAGGCGCATGAAGCGATCCGGCGCGCCCGCGCCAAGGGCATGCGCGTCTTCGGCGAGCCCTTGATCCAGCACCTGACGCTCGATGAGACCGAATATTTCGACAAGGATTGGGACCACGCCGCCCGCCGGGTGATGTCGCCGCCCTTCCGCAACAAACTTCACCAGGACAGCCTCTGGGCGGGGCTTGCCTCCGGTTCGCTCCAGGTGGTCGCGACCGACCATTGCGCCTTCACGACCGAGCAGAAGCGCTTCGGCGTCGGCGATTTCACCAGGATCCCGAACGGCACCGGTGGGCTGGAAGACCGCATGCCGATGCTCTGGACCTATGGTGTTGCGACCGGCCGCATCACCATGAACGAATTCGTTGCGGTAACCTCCACCAACATCGCCAAGATCCTGAACATCTATCCGAAGAAGGGGGCGATCCTCGTCGGCGCCGATGCGGACCTTGTCGTCTGGGACCCGAAGCGCTCCAAGACGATCTCTGCGAAGACGCAGCAATCGGCGATCGACTACAACGTCTTCGAGGGAAAGACGGTCACCGGTCTGCCGCGCTTCACGCTGACGCGCGGCGTGGTTTCGATCGAGGAAGGAACCGTGAAGACGCAGGAGGGCCACGGCGAATTCGTCCGGCGCGATCCCTTCCCGGCGGTCAGCACCGCGCTTTCCACCTGGAAGGAAGTGACGGCGCCACGGGCGGTGCAGCGCAGCGGCATTCCCGCAAGCGGCGTCTGATCCGAGATGCCGCAGCCCTGTGCCTTTAGAGAAAAAACCGTACCCGGGCAGTCAGGAGGGCACCAGCCCGTCGAGCTCGGGCAGCAGCAAGACGCTCTCGTTTCCTTTCGGGTCCGTCCGGGCGATCACCGCCGTGCAAGGGGCGTCCGAGAGGTTCGCCGGGAGGTGCGGCACGCCGGGGGGAATGTAGAGCATATCTCCCGCCCTGGTGATCACGTGTTCTTCGAGCCGCTCGCCGAACCAGGTGTGCGCTTCGCCGGAGAGCACGTAGATCGCCGTTTCGTGGGTCTCATGAAGATGTGCCTTGGCGCGCGCACCGGGCGGCATGGTCACGAGATGCATGCAGATGCCGGTGGAGCCGACCGTTTCCGTGGCAATACCCTCGAAATAATCGAGCCCCTGCTTGCCGGCAAAGGCATCGCCCGGGCGGACCACGCGACAGCCAGGATTGGGTGATCGAGACATGACCGTCCTCCAGAATACGCTGAAAAACCAACAGCAGGCGACCTCGCCGGCAAATCCGCCATTGCATGTTGCGGGTCCGGATAGCAGTCTGACACAGGCAGTCGATAATGAGAATCCGTCCATGACATCCAATCCCGCCTCCGTGGTCTCGGCCCGGAACCTCGGCCTGACGTTCGAGACCAGCGACGGACCGGTCAATGCACTTACCGGCGTGAATCTCGACGTGGTCAAGGGCGACTTCGTGTCCTTCATCGGCCCGTCCGGCTGCGGCAAGACGACGTTTCTGCGCGTCATCGCCGATCTCGAAAAGGCGACGGCCGGCACCATTTCCGTCAACGGCATGACGCCCGAGGAGGCCCGCCGGCGGCGCGCCTATGGCTATGTCTTCCAGGCGGCCGCCCTTTATCCCTGGCGCACGATCGAAAAGAACATCGCGCTGCCGCTGGAGATCATGGGTTACTCCAGCGAGGACCGGAAGGCGCGGATCGAGCGGACGCTGGAACTCGTCAACCTCTCGGGCTTCGGCAAGAAATATCCCTGGCAGCTGTCCGGCGGCATGCAGCAGCGCGCGTCGATTGCCCGGGCGCTGGCCTTCGATGCCGATCTCCTTTTGATGGACGAGCCCTTCGGGGCGCTCGACGAGATCGTCCGCGACCATTTGAACGAGCAACTCCTCAAACTCTGGGCGCGCACCGACAAGACCATCTGTTTCGTCACGCACTCCATTCCGGAAGCGGTCTACCTCTCGACCAAGATCATCGTCATGAGTCCCCGCCCCGGCCGCGTGACGGACGTCATCGAATCGACCCTTCCGAGGGCACGTCCGCTCGGCATTCGGGAAACGCCGGAATTCCTCGAGATCGCGCATCGCGTGCGCGAGGGCTTGAGAGCGGGGCACAGCTATGACGAGTAGCCGCGCCGCTCAAGTGTCCTGTCGCGATGCGACCTTGGCGGACATGCCGGCATGCGCCGGTATTCTCAATCGCTGGATAGACGCCACACCGTGGATGCCGCGGGTTCATCCGCAGGAGGATGTGGAGCGGCATTACCGGGAAAGCGTCTTTGCAAACGGACCCGTCATCGTTGCCGACTGTCGGGGCGAAATCGCCGGCTTCCTCGCTCTGTGCGCGGATGGCTTCGTCACCGCGCTCTATCTGGATGAACGGCACAGAGGCGTCGGAATCGGAACCACCCTCATCCGCGAAGCCAAGAAACGCGCGAGATCCGAGCTCAAGCTTTGGACATTTGAACACAACGGTGGCGCCCAGCGCTTCTATGAACGTGAGGGCTTCCTGCCGGTGCGCAGAACGGGCGGCGACAACGAGGAGGGCCTGCCAGACATTCTGTACCACTGGCGCTCCGAACCGTTGCGCGAAAGGGAGGCCTGACCATGCGCGAGGAAAGCCTCCTCAAGGACAAGCTCCTTCCCGTCTCCACCGTCGTCCTCCTGTTGATCGCGGGCTGGTACGTCGCATCGGTCTTCCTGAACGCACCTTTCGAACGGGATACCGCCGCCCGCGCCGGCACCGAGATCGGCTTTTCCGAAATCCTCCGCAATACCATGGCCCAGGAACGCCCGGTGCTGCCTGCTCCGCACCAGGTGATCGCCGAGATCTGGGATACGACCGCCAATAAGGCGATCACCTCGAAGCGCAGCCTGGTCTATCATGCCTGGATCACGCTTTCGGCCACTTTGCTCGGCTTCGGCATCGGCACGGTGCTGGGCGTGCTGCTGGCCGTCGGTATCGTCCACAACCGCGCAATGGACCGATCGCTCATGCCCTGGGTGATCGCCAGTCAGACGATACCGATCCTGGCGATCGCGCCGATGATCATCGTCGTGCTCAACGCCATCGGCATTTCCGGCCTGCTTCCGAAGGCGCTGATTTCCACCTATCTTTCGTTCTTCCCGGTGGTCGTCGGCATGGTCAAGGGGCTGCGCAGCCCCGAAACGATCCAGCTCGACCTGATGCACACCTATAACGCCTCGCCCGCTCAGACCTTCTGGAAGCTGCGCTGGCCTTCGTCCATGCCCTATCTCTTCACCTCGTTGAAGGTTGCCGTCGCGATCTCGCTCGTCGGCGCCATCGTCGGCGAACTGCCGACCGGCGCGGTCGCCGGACTCGGCGCACGCCTGCTCGCCGGGTCCTATTACGGACAGACCGTACAGATCTGGGCGGCGCTGTTCATGGCTGCGGCACTCGCCGCGGTCCTCGTCATGATCGTCGGCCTGGCGCATACGGCCGTCCTGAAGCGCATGGGGGCAAAACCATGAACCTTGCCGCTCTCGCGGGCGCCATCCTCTTCTGGCTCGCTGCCTGGGCCTTCAACGAATGGCTGGTCCGAAAGCAGTTCGCAAGCGACGCCGCGAACAACGCGGCACGTGTTGCCGTGCCTCTCCTCTTCGGCATCACCATACTCGTCCTCTGGGAAGGCATCGTCCGCGGCTTCGCCGTTCCATCGGTGCTATTGCCGGCGCCCTCGATGATCTGGCAGCGGCTGATCAATTCGCTGCCGACGCTGGCGGCCGATTTCCGGCAGACCTTCCTGAAATCCGTGCTGACCGGCTACGCGCTCGGCTGCGGCCTCGGCTTCGTCGTCGCAATCCTCATCGACCGTTCGCCCTTCCTGCAGAAGGGGCTGCTGCCGCTTGGCAATTTCGTCTCCGCCCTCCCCGTCATTGGTGTCGCCCCGATCATGGTCATGTGGTTCGGCTTCGACTGGCAGTCGAAAGTGGCGGTCGTCGTCATCATGACCTTCTTCCCGATGCTGGTGAACACGGTTTCGGGGCTTGCAGCCGCCAGCCACATGGAGCGCGATCTGATGCGCACCTATGCCGCCTCCTGGTGGCAGACACTCGTCAAGCTCCGGTTGCCGGCCGCCTGGCCTTTTATTTTCAACGCTCTCAAGATTAACTCCACGCTGGCGCTGATCGGTGCGATCGTGGCCGAATTCTTCGGAACGCCCATCGTCGGCATGGGCTTCCGGATCTCCACGGAAGTGGGCCGCATGAATGTCGACATGGTCTGGGCCGAAATCGCCGTAGCGGCGGTGGCTGGCTCCGTCTTCTACGGGATGGTCGCGCTCATCGAACGCGCCGTCACCTTCTGGCATCCGTCCATCCGCAGTGGCCGGACCTGACAATGAAGCAACAATAAGAGGGAACTGGAATGAACAAGAAACTTACATCTCTGCTGGCAGCGGGCGTCTTTTCGCTCGCGGCCTTCCATGCCAATGCCGCCGAAAAGGTCACACTTCAGCTGAAGTGGGTGACCCAAGCCCAGTTCGCCGGCTACTACGTGGCGAAGGACAAGGGCTTTTACGAGGAAGAGGGCCTCGACGTCGAAATCAAGCCCGGCGGCCCGGATATAGCACCGGCGCAGGTGATTGCCGGCGGCGGCGCCGACGTCATCGTCGACTGGATGCCCTCCGCGCTGGCCACGCGCGAAAAGGGCGTACCGCTCGTCAATATCGCCCAGCCCTTCAAGACATCGGGCATGATGCTCACCTGTCTGAAGGAATCCGGAGTGAAGGGTCCCGAAGACTTCAAGGGCAAGACCCTCGGCGTCTGGTTCTTCGGCAACGAATATCCGTTCCTCTCCTGGATGTCGCACCTGAAGATCCCGACGGATGGCGGACCGGATGGCGTGACCGTGTTGAAGCAGGGGTTCAACGTCGATCCGCTGATCCAGAAGCAGGCCGCCTGCATCTCCACCATGACCTACAACGAATACTGGCAGGTCATCGACGCCGGCATCAAGCCGGAGGATCTGGTCACCTTCAAATATGAGGACCAGGGCGTCGCCACGCTCGAAGACGGCCTCTACGTGCTCGAGGACAAGCTCAAGGACGAGGCCTTCAAGGACAAGATGGTGAAGTTCGTCCGCGCCTCGATGAAGGGCTGGAAATTTGCCGAGGAGAATCCGGACGAGGCGGCCGATATCGTACTCGAGAACGACTCCACCGGCGCGCAGACGGAAAAGCACCAGAAGCGCATGATGGGCGAAGTCGCCAAGCTGACTGCAGGTTCCAGCGGCGCCCTCGACGAGGCGGATTACAAGCGCACCGTCCAGTCGCTGCTGGCCGGCGGCTCCGACCCGGTCATATCCAAGGAGCCGGAAGGCGCCTGGACGCACGACATCACGGACGCGGCGCTTAAGTAGGACTCCACACGAACGGAAGGAGCGCGTGGCCCTCGCCTCGCGCTCCCCAGCGAGTTGTGCCGCTTGCCGCAGCAGCGAGAACTCGCACCCCGTGGTTAAAGGTCGCAGCGTTACTACCCTGGAGAAGCGCACCGACCGACGCCCGCTGGCACCAGAAAAGCTCGATTCCAATGGCTTAGCGTGGAGGGCTCGCTGTCGAACGGCGAAAGATCTCGCATCCTGCCGTGGTTGTTAAGACTACCTTCAGGTTGCACCCGTATTGCATCCGAAGACGCATGACAGTAGAAATAGTGAGGCACCATTGCTTCGCCGCTCTTGTAAGCATTTGCTCCGGCGACTACATAGGCCGGAACGTTTGACTGGAGGGCAAGCGTATGGAGGAATCTTTATTTCTTTAGGGTTGCCCATCAGGGAATTTTCTTCCCGTCCGGTGCCTGTGGTTTGAAACCGCTGCCCCGGGCAGCAATTCAAAGTGCTGCAGCGGTCCTTGCGCGTCCGGCAAGACGCGCGGCGCTGTAGGTGAAATAGCGTGATTGCGGCCGGATATTCGCCCCTGCGCGGGCGTGATCGGGCATGTTTGCTTCAGCTTCGGGAAAACAGGCCTATGGCTCAGAAACTCCTGCCTCTCGTCGGCGCTTGTGCAGCGATGCTCCTGTCCGCGCTTGTAAGCGCTTCGGCCGAAGAGGCCGTCAAGTCCCCGCAAAAACAGGCGCCGCCATCCATCGTCGTGACCGAAGCGACGGAGCGTGCGATTACCGACCGCGTCATTGCGACCGGTTCGATCGAGGCGGTGGACGAGATCTACGTCTCTCCGCTGGTCGATGGACTTGCCATCCGCTCGCTCAACGTCGATGTCGGCGACCGGGTCGAGGAAGGCGGCACGCTCGCCGTGCTCAATGAGGACGCGCTGCTCCTGCAGAAGAGCCAGCTCGAGGCCAATCTCGCAAAGGCCGAGGCGTCGCTTGCCCAGCTGCACGCCCAGCTTGCCGAAGTGACGGCCAATTCGGAGGAGGCGACGCGTGTGGCAGAGCGTGCCGTGCAGCTTTCCAAGAACGGTACGGTATCGACGGCCGAGGCCGACCGCTTGAAAGCGCTCGCTGCCGCGGGCCGCGCACGCGTCCGCTCGGCCGAGCAGTCGGTGAGCGTCGCAACGGCAGATATCAAGGTGGTGCAGGCCCAGATAGACGACGTCGACCTGCGTCTCGCACGAACCGCCGTTAAGGCGCCGGTCAGCGGCGTCATCTCGCGAAAGAACGCCAAGGTCGGTGCGATCGCCAGCGGCAGCGGCGAGCCGCTGTTCGCGATCATTCGCGACGGCGAAATCGAGATGTGGGCCGATGTCGCCGAGTCCGATGTCATCAAGCTTGCCGTGGGGCAGACGGCCACGGTCAAGCTTGCCGGCAGCACCACCACGATCGAGGGGAAGATCCGGTTGATCGCGCCCACGGTCGACCCGCAGACCCGCCTCGGCACGGTGCGTATCAGCCTGACCGACGCATCCAAGGCGCGCGCGGGCATGTATGCCAGCGCAGTGATCGTGGCGGAGCAGAAGGAAACGGTGGTTTTGCCGCAAACGGCCGTTACATCGGAAGACGGCAAGTCCATCGTCCGCAAGGTCGAAGACGGCGTCGTGCGCCTGGTACCTGTCGAAACGGGCATCCAGGACGGACAATTCATCGAGATACTCTCCGGCATCAGACCGGGTGAGCAGGCGGTGGCGAAGGCCGGTGCCTATGTGCGCGATGGCGACCGCATCAATCCGGTCGAATCCGCCGAGCCGGCAACCAACTGACGGGAACATGAGACCATGAACTTCTCCGCCTGGTCCATCCGCAATCCGGTCGCGCCCATCCTGGCGTTTTTCGTGCTCGTGGTGCTCGGATGGCAGTCGTTCAATTCGCTGCCCATCACGCGCTTCCCGAACATCGACGTGCCGATCGTTTCGATCGCCGTCACACAGAGCGGTGCGGCGCCCGCCGAACTGGAAACCCAGGTCACCAAGGAGATCGAGGACGCGGTCGCCGGCGTCTCCGGCGTCGACCATATCGAGTCGACGATCACCGACGGCATTTCGACGACCGCCGTCATCTTCCGCATGGAAGTCCCGACGACGCAGGCCGTGCAGGATGTCAAGGATGCCATCGACCGCATCCGAAGCGACCTGCCGACCTCGATCGAAGAGCCGATCGTTTCCAAGGTCGATGTGGAAGGCCAGGCGATCCAGACATTTTCCGTCTCGTCGCCCGGCATGACGCTGGAAGAGCTGTCCTGGTTCGTCGACGACACGATCAAGCGCGCCATCCAGGGCCAAACCGGCATCGGCCGTGTCGACCGCTACGGCGGCTCCGACCGCGAGGTCCGGGTCGAGCTCGATGAGGACCGTCTGAATTCCTTTGGCATCAGCGCCGCCGACGTCAACGCCCAGCTTCGCCGAATGAACATGGACCTCGGTTCCGGCCGCGGCCAGGTCGGCGGCAGCGAACAGGCGATCCGCACATTGGGCGACACGCGCGACGTAACGGCGCTGGCGGGTACGATGATCTCGCTGCCGAACGGCCGCTTCGTCCGTCTGTCGGAACTCGGCAAGGTGATCGACACCTATGAGGAGCCGAAGTCGTTCTCCCGCTTCAACGGGCAGCCGGGCGTCACCTTCGCCGTGTTCCGCGCCAAGGGGGCGAGCGAAGTGTCGGTCGCGGAAACCGTCGGCAAGACGCTCGATGAAATCCGCGCGAAGCATCCGGATGTCTCCATCGAGATGGTGGACGATTCGGTCTACTTCACCTACGGCAACTACGAAGCGGCGATTCATACGCTGATCGAGGGCGCCGTGCTCGCCGTCATCGTCGTTATGCTGTTCCTGCGCAACTGGCGCGCGACCTTGATCTCGGCGGTCGCACTGCCGCTCTCAGCCATCCCCACCTTCTGGGTGATGGAACTGCTCGGCTTCTCGCTGAACCTCGTCAGCTTCCTGGCGATGACGCTCGCGACGGGTATTCTCGTCGACGATGCGATCGTGGAGATCGAGAACATCGAGCGTCATATCCGCATGGGCAAGTCGCCTTACCGCGCAGCGATCGAGGCTGCGGACGAGATCGGCCTTGCGGTGATCGCCACCACCTTCACGATCATCGCCGTCTTCGTGCCCGTATCCTTCATGCCTGGCATTCCGGGACAGTACTTCATCCAGTTCGGCCTGACGGTCGCCGTCTCGGTGTTCTTCTCGCTCCTGGTCGCCCGCCTGATCACGCCGGTCATGGCCGCCTATCTGATGAAGCCTTCGGATGTCAGCGGGCATCATGACGACGAAGGCTTCATGATGCGCCAGTACACGCGCCTCGTACGCTTCACCACGAAGCGCTGGTACACGCGCTACTCCACCCTGCTTGCGGCGATCCTGGTCTCGGTCGGTTCCGTGGTCGCGCTGCTCGTCTTCGTCCCGGGCAGCTTCCTGCCGCCGGAAGACAGCTCGCGCGTCAGCCTGTCCATCGAACTGCCGCCGGACGCAATGCTCGCGGATACGGACCGGACCACCACCGAGATCTACAATCGCGTCAAGGATATCGACGGCGTGGAAAACGTCTTCGTACTCGGCGGCGCCTCGCCCAAGGGCGACCTCGAACTGCGACGCGCTGCCGTCACGGTGCTGCTCGAGAAGCTCGATCATTCGCTGATCAACAAGGTCGTCAACGACGTGATCGGCCGCACACCGCTGATCGGCCAATACCTGCCGAAGCTGCCCCCGGCCGGTCGGATCAAGCCGCAATCGGAGATCGAGAAGGAAATCTTCGCCCGATTGCGATCGATTCCCGATGTCCGCGTCACCAAGCTGAACGATCGCGGCGAGCGTGATCTGTCGTTCAACCTGCTTTCCAGCAACGAGGCGGATCTCGACAAGGCGGTCGCCACCCTGGAAGCGGATCTGCGCCGAGATCCGCTGCTTGCCAACGTTAGCCCCGAGGGAGCGCTGCCCCGACCGGAACTGCAGATCCGGCCGCGCGACGAGCAGATGTCGCGCCTTGGCATCACGACGGCGCAGATCTCCGAGGTGATCCGCATCGCCACGATCGGCGATATCGACGCGCAGTTGACGAAGATTGCGCTCGATGGGCGCCTGATCCCGATCCGGGTGCAGCTCGACCGTGATTTTCGCACCGACCTGGCGGCGATCCGCAACCTGAAGGTCCAGACGGCATCCGGAGCGACCGTTCCGCTGTCGAGCGTCGCGGACATCAACTATGCGGAAGGGCCGAGTTCCATCAAGCGCTACGACCGCTACCGCGTCGTCAAGCTCGGCGCCGACCTGCCCGCCGGCGTGGCGCTCGACACGGCATCGGCCCGCTTCAGGGAAATCGCCGCCGACGCCGATCTGCCTGAAACGGTCCAGTTCCTTGAAAGCGGCGACGCCGAGGTGCAGGCCGAGATGCAGGAGAGCTTCGGCAACGCCATGCTGCTGGGTCTGATGATGGTGCTGGTCGTGCTCATCCTCCTGTTCAAGGATGTGATACAGCCTTTCACCATCCTGTTCTCGCTGCCGCTCGCGATCGGCGGCGTGGCAGCCGCCTTGATCCTGACTCAGAACGCGCTGTCGATGCCGGTGCTGATCGGTATCCTGATGCTGATGGGCATCGTCACCAAGAACGCCATCCTGCTCGTCGACTTCGGTATCGAGATGATGCATCACGGCATGGACCGGACGCTCGCCATGATCGAGGCCGGACGGAAGCGGGCTCGTCCGATCGTCATGACCTCGATCGCCATGTCCGCGGGCATGCTGCCCTCGGCGCTGGGCGTCGGCGAAGGCGGTTCCTTCCGTGCACCGATGGCGATCGCCGTCATCGGAGGCATCATCGTTTCGACGGTCCTGAGCCTCGTCGTGGTTCCGTCCTTCTTCCTGATCATGGACGACCTGTCGCGTCTCCTCGCCTGGGCTTTCGGCCGCTTCATCGGCAAGAAGGACGAGGAGGCACTGCCGCTCGACCAGGAGGCGCTGAGCAAGCTTGCCGCCGAACAGGGCAGCACGATCGAGAGCCTCGAAGAGCGCATCAAGGCGCTCGAAGACGAGAAGCGCCGCAAGTCCGACGGCAAGGTCATCAGCCATCCGGCGCTGGCCGCGGAATAGGACGAGAGCTGCGCCGGGGTGCTGCTCAGAGCGGGTCGACCCGGTCTAAAAACAACGTGATCTAAGGCCTGTTGAGATTCGGGATACCTGCGGCGGCTTGTTTGATTTCCTCATCCCTGTGCCCGTCACAGGGATCCAGCCAGACCAAGTCCTTGGGCTGAAAGAACTCTTCCCGCGCCGCAGACGCGGCGCTGCTGGATCTCTGTGACAAGCACAGAGATGAGGAGGAGGAGAAGCGCCATCATCCATCTCGCAGCAAATCACGTTCATGTTTTTAGGCCGACCGACCTAAATACATCGTGATCTAGAGCCCCCCGTGCACCGTCAGGAACTCGACGATCCGCTCCACCCCGTCGCCGCGTTTCATATCCGAGAACACGAACGGCTTTTCGGCTCGCATCCGGGCCGCGTCGCGTTCCATGACCCCGAGGTCGGCACCGACGTAAGGGGCGAGATCCTTCTTGTTGATCACCAGCAGATCGGACCTGGTGATGCCCGGTCCGCCCTTGCGCGGAATTTCCTCGCCCTGGCAGACCGAGATCACATAAATCGTAAGATCCGCGAGATCGGGCGAGAAGGTCGCTGCCAGATTGTCCCCTCCCGACTCGATGAAGACGACATCGAGATCGGGAATGCGGCGGTTGAGATCGGCGATCGCCTGAAGATTGATCGATGCATCCTCGCGGATCGCCGTGTGGGGGCATCCGCCCGTCTCGACTCCGACGATCCGCTCCGAAGGCAAGGCCTGCATGCGCACCAGCGCCTCGGCATCTTCCTTGGTGTAGATGTCGTTCGTAACCACCGCGACGGAATATTTCTCCCGCATGGCCTTGCAGAGCTTGTCGGTCAGCGCCGTCTTTCCGGATCCGACCGGACCGCCGATACCGATGCGCAGAGGACCGTTTTTCGATGGCATCTTTTTCTATCCTTTCGAAGTCCGTCCGTTGTTCCGTTAAGTGCGGAACAATCGTGAATGCAATATCTCGTGTCTCAGCGAGGCAATGTCGGCGATGATCGTCGCGGCGCCAAGATCATCGAGCGAGGCGCGCGTGGCGCGCGTTGCCACCGCCCCTATCGTTTTCTCCATTCGCGCAAGCATGCCGACCCCGTCGCGCTGGCCGGTAACGCCGCAGCGGATAGCCACCGACACTGCGTTCGATATGGTGGCGTTGAGAAAGGCGGCGAGCGCCGCTTCGAGGCCGGTGCGGTGCGCTCCGGCGACCGCGCCGACCGCCACCGGATAGGCGGCCCTCGCGCCAGGGAATTCGAGCGACGCGTGCGGCCAGTGGCCGGCGGCGGCCAGGAACGCCTCGCCGAGGAGCATGGTTTCCATATGCCGCTCGCGCGATCCGGCCAGTGCTTCGGCCAGTTCCGATGCCGCGATCAACCGCGCGGCATCGTCACATGCACGGTAACCTTCCGCCAGAAGCAGCGCGTCGTTCCACGTCGTGCCGTGATCCAGGAGCGTTTCGCACCATAGCCGCAAATCGTCGGCACCGGTGACAAGCCGGTCATGAATCGCCTGCTCCAGACCGCCGGAATAGGAGAAGGAGCCGACGGGAAAGGCGGGCGAGAGCCAGGTAACGAGACGCAGGAGCGACTGCGTATCGGCATGCTCAGCCATGACGGTAGTGATCGCCGTGACCGTGCTGGTGGTAGGCGCCGTGCAGGGGATGGAAGGGTTCGTTCACTTCATCGACGGTGGCGCCCAGGCCCTCCAGCATCGCGCGAATGACCGGGTCGCGGGCGATCAGAATCCGCCCCTCTTCCACCGCCGCCGGGAGGTGCCGGTTGCCGAGATGCCAGGCAAGCTCCATCAGGTGCAGCGGGTTTCGCGCGCGGATGTCGTAAAGCGCTTCCGCTGCCGCCTTCACCTCGATATGGCCGCCGCCCTCGAGCACCAGAAGATCGCCATCGGCGAGCATCACGGGCTCCTTGAGATCCAGCATCACCACATCGTCGTTTTCGAGGTGCAGGAGCTTGCGGCGCAGATGGCGCTGCTCATGCGTCAGGGTCAAGCGATGAAGCGGCGCCCTTTCGCCGGGACCGGGCGAAAGAACTTCGGTCGAGCGATAGGGCACGTCAGACCACCTCGATCTTTTCCGGATGCACGATCTCGACGCGGGCGCTCGCCAAAAGATTCGCCGCCGCCGTCTGGAAGGCCTTCAGATGCGGCTCGGCGAAATGCGCATCGATAGCCGCCCTGTCCTTCCATGTTTCGACGAACACCAGCGCATCGGGATCCGTGGGCTTGCGATAGAGCTCATAGCTGACGCAACCGGCCTCTTTCAGCGTCGCTTCGATCAGCGGCGTCGTCAGTGCCACGACCTCGTCGCCCTTGCCCGCATGCGCCGTCAGATATGCAATGATGTAAACCATGGATTTCTGCATTCCCTTACCGGTGAAACGAGGAAACGTGCATGGTTCGCGCCCCCGCATCCGCTTCCTCCTGGAAGTCTTCACTGTAGCAAGAAAAAGCCCCGGCACCAGCAAGAAGGCGAAAATCGCGTGGATTTTCAGGAACCTGCTTGCGGCAGCCGGGGCTTTATCGATTCGGTAAAATCGGGATCAGGCGGCGAGCTTCTTGGACTTCAGCGCCGCGAGGATGTTCTGCGGCGAGGAGACGCCGTAGGGATCGCTGTCGCAGTTGTCGGAGTAGCCTTCCTCTTCGAACCACTGCTCGACAACGCCGTTGTTGATGACGGCGGCATAGCGCCAGGAGCGCATGCCGAAGCCGAGATTGTCCTTGGCGACGAGCATGCCCATCTTGCGGGTGAACTCGCCCGAACCGTCCGGAATGAGCTTGACGTTCTCGAGGCCCTGCGATTTGCCCCAGGCGTTCATCACGAAGGCGTCGTTGACGGAGACGCAGTAGATCTCGTCGATCCCGAGAGTCCGGAATTCGGAGGTGAGCTTTTCGAAGTCCGGCAGCTGGTAGGTCGAGCAGGTCGGGGTGAAAGCACCCGGCAGCGAAAACAGCACGACGCGCTTGCCGGCGAAATAGTCGTCCGAGGTAACGTCCTGCCAGCGGAACGGATTGGAACCGCCGACGGACTCGTCGCGGACGCGGGTGCGGAAGGTTACAGCGGGAACTTTTCTGCCGAGCATCATCATCTCCTAAAAACTGGCTGCCGGCGGCGCAGTCTTGGGAGGACAGGCGCGCCGGCGGAAATCGAGTGCCCTTCCTAACGAAATTTCCGCTGCAGTGCAGCATCAAAGCGACGGAGACCTCCCGCATGGCAGCCATGCGGAAGGCGCATGACTGCGGGGCAATTAAACGAGCTGCGGCGACAGTCCCCGATCCGGTAGGCCTTGATGATATTGCTGGCAATGAGGCAATTTGCACGGACAGCGCCGCACCTTGAAGTGTAACGCTTAGTGTTATATATAGACCGGTAGGATGGCGGTGCGGATTTTTAAGAACGCATGGTTTGAGCGTTTTACTCGAAAGCAGAGGATCGCGGACGCTGCCTTGGTAGACGCGGTGCGCCGCGCCGAACGAGGCCAGATTGACGCCGATCTTGGCGGCGGCGTGATCAAACAGCGTGTCGCGAGGGCGGGGCAAGGGAAGTCAGGCGGTTATCGCACGATCATCCTGTTTAGGCTGGAACAGCGGGCATTCTTCGTTTTCGGCTTTGCAAAGAGTGAACAGGCCAACATTGAAGACGGCGAGGAAGCCCTGTTCAAGAAGATGGCGAAGGAACTCCTTGCGCTATCGGATGCGCAAATGGCCGTGCTGATTGGGAAAGGGCGCTTTTCGGAGGTTGAAGATGGCGAAGAAGTATAAGAGTGAGGCAATGGCGGCCATCCATGAAACCATGGAGAGCCTGTTTGAAGCCGGCGCGATCGACAAGCAGACGATGCGCGAATTCGACGACGCCTGCTTGACGGCCGTGGAGTCAATGACCCCGGAGGAAATTCGCGCTATTCGGGAGCGTGAACATATCTCGCAGCCTGTCTTTGCCCGCTACCTCAATGTGAGCAAGGGGCTTGTGTCCGATTGGGAGCGCGGGGTGAAGAAGCCGGGAGGGCCGGCGCTGCGATTGCTGACCATTGTTCAGAAAAGAGGGCTTGCGGCGATTGCCTGATTGCTGCGTTGCCGGCAAAGAGGCAATGTTGCAGCCTATAAACCCATCCTGGGCCGGCCCTACGGCCCTACAGCGCCGCGCGTCTTATCAGACGCGCAAAGGTCGCTGTAGCACTTTGATTTGCTGCATGTTTTTGTCCTTTAATCGGATACGATTAAAGGAAACATGCAGTAGCTAGATGATGAGAGCGGGCCGGCCGGATCGCGGCGAAGGCGCGAGGCGTGCGGTTCGGCCCTTTCCCTACCCTATTGGCCGAGCAGATCGCGCACGCGCGCCAACTCATCCATGAGGACAAGGAGCCGGTGGCGGAAGTCGCGCACCTCACAGGCGTGCATCGTGCCACGATCTAAGGGCTATAGAACCTAGAACAGGAAATACCGCTGCGCCATCGGCAGCACCGTCGCCGGCTCGCAGGTCAGGAGCTCGCCGTCGGCGCGGACCTCGTAGGTTTCCGGGTCGACCTCGATATGCGGCGTCAGGCTGTTGTGGATCATCGACGCCTTGCCGATGCCGCCGCGGGTATTCTGGACAGCGACGAGCTCCTTGGCGACGCCGAGCCTGCCGGCGAGCCCGGCATCGAGCGACGCCTGCGAGACGAAGGTGACCGAGGAGTTGGTCCGGCTCCTTCCATAGGCGCCGAACATCGGCCGGTAGTGGACCGGCTGCGGCGTGGGGATGGAGGCGTTCGGGTCGCCCATGGGTGCTGCGGCGATCGTGCCGCCGAGAAGCACCATGTCGGGCTTCACGCCGAAGAAGGCGGGATTCCAGAGGACCAGATCGGCGCGCTTGCCGACCTCGAGCGAGCCGATCTCATGGCTGAGGCCATGGGCTATCGCCGGGTTGATCGTATATTTGGCGATGTAGCGCTTGACCCGGAAATTGTCGTTGTCGCCGGTCTCCTCCTTGAGCCGTCCGCGCTGGCGCTTCATCTTGTCGGCGGTCTGCCAGGTGCGGATCGCCACCTCGCCGACCCGCCCCATCGCCTGGCTGTCGGAGGAAATGATCGAGAAGGCGCCGATATCGTGGAGGATATCCTCCGCTGCGATCGTCTCCTTGCGGATGCGGCTTTCGGCGAAGGCGATGTCTTCCGGAATGGTGGGCGACAGGTGATGGCATACCATCAGCATGTCGAGATGTTCCGCAAGCGTGTTCACCGTATAGGGCCGCGTCGGATTGGTCGAGGACGGGATGACGTTCGGCTGGCCGCAGATCCTGATGATATCAGGCGCATGCCCGCCGCCGGCGCCTTCCGTGTGGTAGGCGTGGATCGTCCTGCCCTTGATCGCCGCGATCGTATCCTCGACGAAGCCGCTTTCGTTGAGTGTGTCGGTATGGATCATAACCTGCACGTCGTATTCGTCGGCAACGGAGAGGCAGCAGTCGATGGCGGCCGGCGTCGTGCCCCAATCCTCGTGCAGCTTCAGCGAGGTCGCGCCGCCGAGTACCATTTCCACGAGCGCGCCGGGCAGCGACGCATTTCCCTTGCCCGCAAAGGCGAGATTCATCGGAAACGCATCGGCCGCTTCGATCATGCGGGCGATGTGCCACGGTCCGGGCGTGCAGGTCGTGGCGAGCGTACCGTGCGCCGGTCCCGTCCCGCCGCCGAGCATGCAGGTCAGGCCGCTCATCAACGCCTCTTCGATCTGCTGCGGGCAGATGAAATGTATATGGCTGTCCATGCCCCCGGCCGTGACGATCTTGCCCTCGCCGGCGATGACCTCCGTGCCCGGGCCGACGATAATGGTGACGCCCGGCTGCATGTCCGGATTGCCGGCCTTGCCTATTGCCGCGATCCGCCCGTCCTTCAGCCCGATATCCGCCTTCACGATCCCCCAATGATCGAGGATAAGCGCATTGGTGATCACCGTGTCGACCGCGCCGCCTTCGCGCGTCACCTGGCTTTGGCCCATGCCGTCACGGATGACCTTGCCGCCCCCGAACTTCACCTCCTCGCCATGCGTGGTGAAATCCTTCTCGACCTCGATGAAGAGCTCGGTGTCGGCGAGGCGCACCTTGTCGCCCACGGTCGGACCGAACATGTTGGCATAGGCCGCGCGCGACATTCTGTAGGACATGGATCAGGCTCCCTGGGGCAAATCTGAAGAGGCAAATGGATGAAGTCGGCGAAGCCGCCCTTGCGCTGCGAGCGCATCGACATAGCGGCGCTCGGCGGCGAACGGGTGCCACTGCCAGCCGATATGGCCGAAGCCGGCAAGCACGACATCGTCGCCGGCTGCGGCAAAGCTCGACACGATGTCGGCAATCACCACCAGACCGCTCGACGGCGCGACATAAGGCGACGGCGCGAAGCGGGCGAGATCGCGCTCCAGCCGGTCATGCGTCTCGGCCGCGATGACCCGGTGCTTGCGTGCCGTCGCCCGCGCGAAGCTCTCGAAGCCGGCCGTATAGTCGTCGCAGAAATCGTCGAGATCCGGATGGGTCCCGGCAAGTGCTGCCCGCATCGCGGCGAACCTGGCTCCGGAGCGGACGCTCCATAGCTCGCGTGCCTGCCGGACCGCCGCACTCGTCTTCCAGCGCCCGCCGCCGAGCATCGACAGTGCCGGGCGGCCGGTGTTGCAGACGGCGATGATATCGGTCCTGCTGCCGCCCTTCCCGACCGAGCGGCAATCGTTGAAACGGATCACCAGATCGGCTGCATCGATCGTCGCGGCAGCGCCCTCGGGCACGTCACCATTGCCAACGATCATGATGACGCGGCCGCTTTGCAATGATCAATTCTCCGCAGATTCCATGAGTTCCTTGAGCTCGGCGGTGCGCTTGCGTGTCAGCTCTGCGAGGCAACCGGAGACCAGCATGGGTTCCATCGAGCCGCCCCTCGCCTCGAACCCGGCGAGTTCGCATTGGCCGTCGCGATAGCCGATCCAGGCTCGCTGCGCTTTTTTTAGTGCCTCGAGCGCTCCGGCGTAAGCCGCGTCGATGTCGCCAAGCTCCTTGTCGGTCGCCTGCATGGCCGCGACCACAAGGCGGTAGGTCTTGTTCAGCTCCGCATCCGCCGCCCGGTAGTCCTGATCGGCGCAAATGTTGAGATCCATCTGGCTCACGGCCTTCCGGCAATCCGGCTCAGGCTGTTGCGCATTGGCGGGAGCCGTGCAGCACAACAACAGGCTCAGCGCAGGAGCGGCCGCTCTCATAGCTTCCCCATGACCTGCTGGCGGAAGCCGAAAACCTCGCGTTTTCCCGAAAGCGGGATGAGCGTCACCTGCCGTGTCTGTCCCGGCTCGAAGCGGACGGCCGTACCCGCAGGAATGTCGAGCCGCTTGCCGCGCGCGGCGTCACGGTCGAAGATCAGGCCCGGATTGGTCTCGGCGAAATGATAATGGCTACCGACCTGCACCGGTCGGTCGCCCGAGTTGGCAACCTCGATGCTGACGGTTTCGAGGCCCGCATTCAACTCGATCTCACCGGCGGCGGCGATAATCTCACCTGGAATCATGTTCGTTCCCCTCAGGCGGCTCGTTCGGGCGCACAGCCCTGAGGCTTCAGGACGCGCGCCGTCGATGCCGGATATTTCTTCAGCATTGACGCGGGCCGCACCGGGCGCCGAACCAGTTCGCCGCCGCAATTCGGGCAAGTCCCGCCAAGCTTCGTTTCCGCACAGCCGGCGCAAAAGGTACACTCGAAGGTGCAGATCATCGCATCGCCGCTATCGGGTGGCAGGTCTCGATCGCAGCATTCGCAGTTCGGACGCAGGCTGAGCATGGTGCCTCCTCGTTAACGGATAGGCTCGTGGACGGTGACGAGCTTCGTCCCGTCGGGAAAAGTCGCCTCGACCTGGATGTCGTGGATCATCTCCGCAATGCCCTCCATCACCTGATCGCGGGTGAGAACATGGGCGCCTGCCTCCATCAGCTCGGCGACGGAACGGCCGTCTCGCGCGCCTTCCACGACGAAGTCGGTGATGAGGGCGATCGCCTCGGGATGATTGAGTTTCACGCCCCGCTCGAGCCGCCGGCGCGCGACCATCGCCGCCATGGAAATCAACAGCTTGTCTTTTTCGCGCGGAGTGAGATTCATGCGTCGCCGTCCAGATCGATTGCAGGGATCAGAGAGTCCAGACTTTCGGCACTGACGCGTCTTTACGCAAGTGCGAAATGAGCGGGATGAGGATTTTTCTGAGCGCGAACCCATCGGCCGCAGCAACGCGGGCGACGATCTTGTCGCGACCGCCGACGTCGTAATGGCTGACGCCGGACAGGGCATGTCCCGCGAGCGCCAAGCGCAGTTTGGAAAGCTGCGACTCGCAGTCCGGCGCGGCATAGACGAGGGTCGCGAAGGCGGCAGCGCCGTCGAGCACCGCTCGCCGGGACGCAAGCGCCGCGATGTCGCCGGCCAAGGCGAGGTTCTCCGCGTGGATCAGCCTGCCGCCGCTTCGAATTCGCCAATTGTCGCGGAAGAGGCCGGCGCGCACCTCCTCACCCATGGCCTTGCGGCCGATCAGAACGGCCTCCACTGCGAGAAAGGATGCATCGGCGGCGAGGTCGACCTCGAGGCTCCGCGACAGGGCCGACCGATCGAAGAGAATCGTCTCCTGCGGCAGCCAGTCGACGTGAGCGCCGGCGGCGACCGATATGCGCGTCGCAATCTCGGCCGTGCCGGCGGCTGCCTTGTAGACCTTCTCGCAGGCCTGCGTCGTCAGCGTGAGTTTCGTGCCTTTGCCCGCCCTGAACTCCCAGGAAAGCCGGTCACCGCCCGTCACGCCGCCCGACGAATTGATGAGCACGGCCTCCATCGAGGCATCGAAGGTCTTCGGCAGACGGATCTTGGCGCAGCCTTCCTGGTAGAGCTCGGCGATGCGCGTGCGGCCGCCTTCAGCCTTGGCGACGAGCCGCCCCTCTCCCCTCGCCCGCTGCGGTGCGATGATCGCTGCCGGTTCCATGGACGTTTGCCGAAGCTCCCCTGCGGACGGGTCTTCGCCCGAACCGCGTTGCCGAAGTGCCGAGATCACGCCACCCGGTCCGGCGGCTGCAGGCCCGCGAAGAACGCCGTGATGTTGTCGACGACCTTCATCCCCATTGCCGTGCGCGTCTCCTCCGTGGCACTGCCGAGATGCGGCAGCAGCACGACGTTTTCGAGCGCACGCAGGCGCGTGGGAACGTCAGGCTCCGCCTCGTAGACATCGAGCCCGGCGCCGCGGATCACGCCCTTCTCAAGGGCCGCGATCAATGCCGCCTCGTCCACGACATCGCCCCGCGACGTGTTGATGAGATAGGCGGCCGGCTTCATTGCCGCAAGGCGCGCCGCGTTGATCAAATGCCGGTTCTCGCCGCCGCCCGGGCAATGCAGCGACACGAAGTCCGCTGCCCTGAGCACGTCCTCGACCGTATCGAGCTGGCGGGCCCCGAAGCGCGCCGCTTCCTCCGGCGCTACCCTGGAGCGGTTGTAGAAGACGATGTCCATGTCGAAGCCGAAATGGCAGCGCTTCGCCATGGCTTTTCCGATGCGCCCGAAGCCGATGATGCCGAGCGTCTTGCCCGTCACCTTCGTTCCGATCATGTGGGTCGGCCGCCACCCGTCCCACGCGCCCGCCCTCACCTGCCGCTCGCCTTCGCCGGTCCGGCGCGCGGCGGCGAGCAGCAGCGATACGGCGAGATCAGCAGTGCAATCGGTCAGAACGCCGGGCGTATTCGTCACCACGATGCCGGCTTCCTTGGCAGCTCCGGCGTCGATGTGATTGTAGCCTACGCCGAAATTGCCGAGGATCCGGGTGCGAAGACCTCCGCCCGTGAAAACATCGGCCGGCAGCCGGTCCGAGACGGTCGGCAGCACCGCATCGAAATTACGCAAGGCGTCTGCGAGCGCGCTCCTGTCGAGCGGCCGGTCCTCCTCGTTGAGGACTGTATCGAACCTTTCGGCCAAAACCCGCTCCACGGCCTGCGGCCAGCGGCGAGTGATAAGAATGCGCGGCTTGGCGGTCATCATTTGTCTCCCGGAATCCTTCCGGATAGTGCATGAAATCGAGCCGATGGGTAGCCGGTCAGATACAAAAAGGGCACCCGGCGGTGCCCTTTTCAGCTGCTTTGCCTGCAGCAATCCCGCTGTCTCAGGACCTTGCGAAGTCGAGCAGGTCCTTGTTGAGCTGGTCCTTGTGGGTATCCGTGATGCCGTGCGGAGCACCCGGATAAACCTTCAGCTCGGCCTGAGGGACCAGCTTCTTGGAGGCACGCGCGGCCGCATCGATGGGCACGACCTGGTCATCGTCGCCATGGATGATGAGCGTCGGCACATCGAACTTCTTCAAGTCCTCCGTGAAATCCGTCTGCGAAAAGGCGACGATGGAGTCATAGGCGTTCTTGTGACCGGCCGTCATGCCCTGCAGCCAGAAACTGTCGATCATGCCCTGCGAAGGTTTCGCGCCGGGCCGGTTGAAGCCGAAGAACGGGCCCGAGGCGATGTCCCGGTAAAGCTGCGAGCGATCGGCGAGGCTGGCGGCCTGCAGGCCATCGAACACCTCCTTTGGCAGACCGCCGGGGTTGTCGTCGGTCTTGACCATCAAGGGCGGCACTGCCGAGATTAGTCCTGCCTTGGCGACGCGGGCCGTGCCGTGGCGTCCGATATAACGGGCGACTTCGCCGCCGCCGGTCGAGAAGCCGGCAAGGAAGATATCCTTGAGGTCCAGCGTTTCGATCAGATCGGCGAGATCGTCGGCATAATGGTCCATGTCGTTGCCGTCCCATGGCTGGCTCGAACGGCCGTGGCCGCGGCGGTCATGGGTGACGACCCGAAAGCCGTTATTGGCGAGATAGAAGGCCTGTGCCTCCCAGCTATCCGACGAAAGCGGCCAGCCATGGCTGAGGATGACCACAGGTCCGCCCTTCGGACCCCAGTCCTTATAATAGATCTCGACGCCATCACGCGTGATGATCCTGCTGCCGGTTGCTCCAGGGGTCGCCGCACCGGCGGGCGGCTCAGCACCCCCGGCGACGGCCGGGCTGGCGGCCGAGAGAGCGGCCGCGGCGGTGGCGGTGGCGGCGCCGATTGCGCCTGCCAGAATTTCTCTGCGGGAGACGTCGTTCGTGGTTGTCTTCACCTGAGACTTGGTCATTGGAAATGCTCCTTTCCCTGAAATCCGGTCAAAATTCACGATCCAACCGCTAACGCAATTTTATATCGAAAGCGATTAAATCGTGTGCGATATTTATCGTGCGCTCCGTCCGGTGTCAATACCTTGCGATTATATCGCGAACGATTTATTTTAGTGGGCACGACAACCGGGACCGAAGCGATGGCGAAGACAAACCTCCCCTCCTCGGAGGAACTCATGAAGCTCGACAACTTCCTGTGCTTTGCGATCTACTCCGCAAATCACGCCTTCACGCGTGTCTACAAGCCGCTCCTCGACGAGCTCGACCTGACCTACCCGCAATACCTCGTGATGGTTGCTCTTTGGGAAAAGGACGACCAGACCGTCGGCAGTCTGGGCGAGAAGCTGTTCCTGGAGTCGAGCACCCTCACTCCCATGCTGAAGCGGCTGGAAGCCATGGGCTACATTTTGCGGACCCGCGACAAGGCCGATGAGCGGCAAGTGCGTGTGCGACTGACCGAGACCGGCCGCGCGCTCAGGGAAAAAGCAGGCCGCGTTCCGATCGGCATTGCCGATGCGACGGGAATGGAGCCGGCAGAGGTCGCCCGGCTGAAACGAGAAATCGCGGCTCTCCGGGCGTCGCTGCTGCGATAAAGTGCGTCATTGAACAGGAAGCGTCGGCTCTCGAATGGAACCTTGACAAACCAGAGTGGTTCACAAACAGTCCTATCGAACCACGGGAGTTACCTAGGTCGGGTCGACCTACATGGCCGTGATCTATTCCAAGAAGTCGAGACGCGGGATGCGGCCGGAAAACCGCACACACTTTTCCTCAGCCCGCTCTAACACTTAGACCCTTCTGATCGTCCGATTTGCTCTTCCAAGCAATCTCGCTGGCTCCAAACAGCAGAAGGCCCGGCGTATGCCGCCGGGCCTTCCAGATTGCCTATGAAAAAGAACTATTCGTTCTGGAAGTAGCTGAACTTGCCGTCGTCACCCTTCTTCCAGGTGTACATGACGTAGTCCGGGCGGGTGATGTCGCCCTTTTCGTCAAAGCCGAGCTCGCCGATTGCCGTCTTGAACGGGCCCTTGGCCTTGATGGCTTCGGCGACCGCCTGCGGATCGGTGTTGCCGGCGGCCTTGGCGCCTTCTGCGATCACTTGAAGGGCCGCATAGGCATAGAGCGTGTAGGCTTCAGGCTCGAAGCCGGCGGCGCGGAACTTCTCGACGAGGTCCTTGGCGGCCGGGCTCTTGCGCGGGTCCGGTGCGAAGGTCATCAGCGTGCCGTCGACCGCATCGCCGGCAATCGAGGCCAGTTCGTTCGAGACGATGCCGTCGCCCGACATCATCGTCGCCTTCAGGCCCTGGTCCTTCATCTGACGCATGATCAGGCCGGCTTCCGTGTGCAGACCGCCGTAATAGACGATCGAGACACCAGCCTGCTTCATCTTGGCGATAAGTGCGGAGAAGTCCTTGTCGCCGGTGTTGATGCCTTCATAGAGCGCCTCGGTGACGCCGGCTTCGTTCATCGACTTCTTGGTTTCGTCGGCAAGGCCCTGACCATAGGGGGTCTTGTCGTGAATGACGGCGACCTTCGCGTCCTTGAAATTGGCCGCGATATAGGCGCCCGCAACGGCGCCCTGCTGGTCGTCACGGCCGCAGGTGCGGAAGGTGTTCCACAGGCCGCGTTCGGTGAACTGCGGGTTGGTCGAGGCTGGCGTCACCTGCAGGATGCCGTTTTCCGCATAGATTTCCGATGCGGGAATCGAGACGCCCGAGTTGAAGTGACCAACGACGAATTTCACGCCATCGGCCACGAATTTCTGGGCGACGGAAACACCCTGCTTGGGATCCGAAACGTCGTCGCCGAGTACGACCTTGATCTGTTCCCCATTGATGCCACCTGCAGCATTGATGTCCTCGGCCGCCTGTTCTGCACCTTTCTGGAGCTGCGCGCCGAAGGCGGCGTTCGGACCAGTCAACGGACCACCGACACCGACCAGGATGTCAGCCCACGCGGTGCCGCTGAAGGCGACCATTGCTGTCAGCGCAACGGCCGACAGAAGAGACTTTTTCATCTTGTTACTCCCAATTATTCGAGCGGGTCTCGTTTCATAAGCCTGCGCAATGCCCACCATCATTGCGCCGGTGTTCTTTCGCACCGGCCGCGCGGACCGGCACGCGCTGTTCCCTTATTTTGCCTTCCAGGAGAAAGGCGAGGTTTTTTCATAAAGCCAATAGTACATGCTGGCCATTTGCTTGGTCCGATAGTAACGGAAACCAGCGGTAGCAAACAACAAAAGGACGAGCGTGTCCACGATATAGTATTGCAGGGTGAACATCGTCCCGTTGAAAAGCGCATGATGGATGAAGCGGATGCCCCAGCCCAAAAGCGCGACATAAATCACGAGCCGCGGAACGCCACCCCAGCTTTCCGCGACGCTCTTGCCAGTCCGCCACGCCGTCCAGCCCCCGAGAACGCAGGTGATGAATAAAAACTGCCAGATCGAGGCTTCTTCGTAGAGAATTCCCTGCATCTCACTCAACTCCAGACGCGGCGGATCAATGGCGGCCGCCTTCGAGATAGGCCGCGCGAACCTCCGGATTGGCGAGGAGGTCCTTGCCCGACCCGCTCATCGTCACACGGCCGTTGACCATTACATAGCCTCGATCGGAGAGCTTGAGCGCTCCGAAGGCGTTCTGCTCGACGAGGAACACGGTGAGTCCCTCGTTCTTGTTGAGCACCTTGATCGCTTCGAAGATGCCCTTGACGATCAGCGGCGCAAGCCCGAGCGACGGCTCGTCGAGCAGCAGGAGCTTCGGACGGGCCATCAGCGCACGGCCGATCGACAGCATCTGCTGCTCGCCTCCCGAAAGCGTACCCCCACGCTGCGCCTGCCGCTCCTTGAGCCGCGGGAAAAGCGTGAAGACCTTTTCGACGTCTTCCTTGAAGTGCTTCAGATTGTCGAGGCTCGCACCCATCTGGAGGTTCTCGAGCACCGTCATGCGCGGGAAAATCCGGCGCCCTTCCGGCGACTGGGCAATCCTCAGACGCGCGATCTCATGGGTCGGCAGACGCGTGATGTCCTGGCCGTCGAAGTGAACCGAGCCGGTGCGCGCCTGCGGGCTGCCGCAGATCGTCATCATGAGCGTCGATTTCCCGGCGCCATTGGCGCCGATCAGCGCAACGATCTCGCCGCGATGGACCTCCATGTCGACGCCGTTCAGCGCGCGGATGTTGCCGTAATAGGTCTCGACGCTTCTCACATGCAGCAGGGGCGCAGTCATTGCCCGGGCCCCCCACGCTCGCCCTCGATTTCCTCGATTTCTCCGATCACCTCTTCAACCTCTTCATCCTCGACACCCAGATAGGCCGCAATGACCCTTGGATCGTTCTTCACGAAGTCCGGGTTGCCGTCGGAAATCTTCTGACCGTATTCGAGCACGACGACGTGATCCGATATTTCCATCACCACGGACATATCGTGCTCGATCAACAGGATGGAGGTGCCGGTATCGCGGCGGATCTCCTGCAGCAGCGCATTGAGGGCGAGCGATTCACGCGGATTGAGACCCGCCGCGGGCTCGTCCAGGCAGAGAAGCTCCGGCCCGGTACACATTGCGCGGGCGATCTCGAGCCGCCGCTGAGCGCCATAGGGCAGGTCGCCGGCCGGATCGTCGGCCCGCTCGGTCAGCGATGCCTTTTCGAGCCAGTGCCTGGCGAGCTCGATCGATTCCCTGGATGCCTCGCGATAGGCCGGGAAGCCGAACAGGCCGAGAATGGTATAGCCGGATGCCCGCATCAGCTTGTTGTGCTGGGCAACGAGCAGATTTTCGAGCACCGTCAGGCCCGAGAACATGCGGATGTTCTGGAAGGTCCGAGCCACCTTGGCCTTTTTGGTGATCTCGAAATCCGGCAGCCGTTCCAGAAGGAATTCGGCGCCCGACTTCTGCCGCATGGTGATCATGCCCATCGTCGGTTTGTAGAAACCGGTGATGCAGTTGAACACCGTCGTCTTGCCCGCTCCGTTCGGACCGATCAGCGCGGTAATCTCGCCGCGCTCCGCCTCGAAGGAGAAGTCGTTGATGGCCATGAGACCGCCGAAGCGCATCGACAGGCGTTCAACCTTGAGGATGGGGTCTTTTGTCATGGTGTCGGTCCCAAAGGCCATCAGCCGTGCCCCTCTTTGGTGAAGCTGCCGGAGATTGCCCTGCGTTCGCGCAGGAACGCGGTCGGCTCGCGTGATCCGACGAAGCCGCGCGGCTTCCAGACCATGACGACGACCATGGCGAGGCCGAAGATCAGCATGCGATAGAGTTCCGGCGTGAAGGTCGGTCCGAAGATCATCTTGAGGAAGGTCAGTTCACGCAGGATTTCCGTGCCGCCGATCATGACGACGGCGGCGATGGCGATGCCCGTCAGCGAGCCCATGCCGCCGAGAACCACGATGGCGAGGATAACGGCGGATTCCAGGAAGACGAAGGATTCCGGCGAGACGAAGCCCTGACGCACGGCGAAGAACGAACCGGCAAAGCCGCCGAACATCGCCCCCGTCGCAAACGCCGTCAGCTTTGTGGTGACGGTGTTGATACCGAGGGACCGGCAGGCGATCTCGTCTTCCCGCAACGCCTCCCAGGCGCGGCCGATCGGCATCCGGCGCAGCCGGATCGTGACGAAGGCCGTCAACAGGGCGAGACCGAGGATCAGATAGAACAGGAAGATCTTGTAATAGGCCGAAGACATCGGCAGGCCCATCATTGCCGCGAAGCCGTCCTTCGTAGCATCGAACTTGATACCGAAGAGCGTCGCCTTGGCGATGCCGGAAACGCCGAACGTGCCTTTCGTGACCTCTGTCCAATTGATCAGCACGAGGCGGATGATCTCGCCGAAAGCGAGCGTCACGATGGCGAGGTAATCGCCCCTGAGACGCAGCACCGGAAAGCCGAGGACGACGCCCCAGCAGGCGGCGAGAAGGCCGGCAATCGGCAGCAGCACCCAGAAGGACAGGCCGAAATAGCTGGAGAGCAGCGCGTAGGAATAGGCGCCGACGGCATAGAAGGCCACATAGCCGAGGTCGAGCAGTCCGGCGAGACCGACGACGATGTTGAGGCCCCAGGCAAGCATCACGTAGATGAGGATCTGAATGCCGAAATTGTCGACCCATTTCAGCGATCCCTGGACGCCCACGAGCGCGACGATCACCGGTGGGTAGATCAGCAGCAGGATGACCGCGATCTTCGACCAGTTGCGGCTGAAGAACGTCTCCTCCTTCACCACATCGGGCGCGGCCGCCTTCGCCGCCTTGCGCTGCGCCAGCCGCGGCTGGACATAGGCGACCATGAGGAAGCGGCCGACCATGGCGATGGCCACGAAGGTCGCGAGCAGGCCCCAGCGCTGCGTGAGGATGAGCTCGTTGCGGATGTTCTGGTCGGTCTTGAGGCCGACGAAGAGCACGAACATGCCGAGCGTGATGAGGCCCGCAAAGACAGCCTCGCGGAGCGCCCGCGCCGTCAGCTCGCTGCCGGCGCTTGCGGTTGTGGATGCGACATTTGCCATGGAACTATACCTTCTCGACTTCCGGTCGTCCGAGAATACCCGACGGCTTGAAGATCAGGACGATCGCGAGAATCGAGAAGGTCGCGACATCCTTGTAGTCGATGGTGAAGTAGGCGGACCACAGCGACTCGATGAGACCGATCAGCAAGCCGCCGAGCACGGCGCCGGGCAGCGAACCGATCCCACCGAGAACGGCAGCGGTAAACGCCTTGACACCCGGAGCGAAACCGTCGGTGAACACGACCACGCCGTAATACATCAGGTACATCGTCCCGGCGACGGCGGCGAGTGCGGCTCCCATGATGAAGGTCACCGAGATTGTCCGATCGACATCGACACCGAGCAAGGCTGCCATCTTGCGGTCCTGTTCGGTCGCACGCTGGGCTCGTCCGAGCGGAGTTCGGTTGACGATGTACCAGAAGACCGAAAGCAGGATTGCCGTGATGACGACGATGATGATCTGCTTCAGCGAAACCGAGATGCCGAACAGGTCATAGACCGAGGAGACCAGCGGCGGGATCGGCTTGTTCCGCGGACCCTGCGTCACCTGAATGAAGTTCGACAGCACGATCGACATGCCGATCGCCGTGATCAGCGGCGCCAGACGGAAGGAGCCGCGAAGCGGGCGATAGGCCACGCGCTCGATGGTCCAGTTCCAAAGCGCAGCCGTCAGCATACCGACGACCATCATGATCAAAAGCGCCAGTACAACCGGCACGCCGGCAATAAATGTCGTGAGAAGCAAGAAGACGATCAATGCGGCAAAGCCGCCAAGCATGAAAATATCGCCGTGGGCGAAGTTGATCATGCCGATGATGCCGTAGACCATGGTATAACCGATCGCGATCATACCATAAATAGACCCAAGCGTCAGCCCGTTGACGAGCTGCTGGACAAAATACTCCATCAATCTTCCCCTGGACCGGATCCTGTCGGTCCGATCTCTTGTTTTTTAATACTCGTTTTCGAGCATGCTCTAAGCCCGATTTCATACCGCTTTCAAATGAAAATGAAAGCTAAAAAATGCGCCACCACCAAATTGTTCCGCGATAAAATCGATTTGACACTTTTGGAGCCAGAAAAATGAAAATTTCAGCAGCATTCGCTTGCGAAATAGCCAACTTCGGCAGCAAAGGGCTGAAAGCGGCAATGAAGCGAGGCGCGTTACTTTGGTGGGAAGCCCCGGGCCCGCCGCGGCAAGTGACCCGCGCAGCAATTCAAGTGCTACAGTGGCCGTTGCCCGTCTGATAAGAGGCGAGGCGCTCCAAAGCGAATCGCCTCGACCGCAAGAACAGGAAGCAATGCTGGACATACTGGAAACATCGGCACTCGCCGCCGGACAAGCCATCCTGGAAATTTACCGTGCCGGTCCGGCTGTCACCTACAAGGCTGACGCCTCGCCCGTGACCGATGCGGACCATCGTGCCGAGCGGATCATCCTTGCCGATCTGGCGGCCGCCTTTCCGGATATTCCGATCGTCGCGGAGGAGGAGGTCGCCGCAGGTCGCGTTCCCGATATCGCCGGAAAGCGGTTCTTCCTCGTCGACCCGCTGGACGGCACGAAGGAATTCGTCGAACGCAACAGCCATTTCACCGTGAATATCGGGCTCGTAGAAAACGGTGCACCCGTCGTCGGTGTCGTCTATGCACCGGCTCTCGGCCTCATCTATTCGGCGGCCGCCGGCATGGCGAAGAAGGCGGTGGTCGAGGATGGACAGGTCACGGGCGAATGGACCACCATCGGCTGCCGCCGTTGCGGCGACCGGCCGATGGCGCTTACCAGCCGCTGGCACAACAGCCCCGAGACGATCTCCTTCCTCACCGATCAGGGCATCAGCGATCATGAGGCCGTCGGCTCATCGCTGAAGTTTTGCCTGCTGGCCGAAGGCATTGCGGACATCTATCCGCGCTTCAGCCGGACGATGGAGTGGGACACCGCGGCGGGCGACGCGATCCTAAGGTCGGCAGGCGGTGAAACACTGACGATGGCGGGCAATCCGCTTGGCTACGGCAAGCGCAATCAATCGGATGACAGCGACTTCGCCAATCCCTGGTTCATCTCGCGCGGCAAGGCGTGACCCGCAACCGCGGTCACATGTCTCTCGAAGGGGCGGCCGTGGCGATGAGGCTGCCGAGCGTTCCCTCGCTGAAGGGTTTGTCGATCCTCGGGACATCGCGAAGATGGCTGGGCAGCGCCAACAGTTCCCCGTAGCCGCTGGTGAAGCCGAAGCTGATGCCCCGTGCCATCAGCGCATCGGCAACGGCAAAGCTCGTGTCATCCCCCAGGTTGATGTCGAGAATTGCGAAATCGTACGTATGATCCGCGATGAGTTCCATCGCCTTTGACTTGGTGGTAGCGACGTCGACGCTCGTCACCCCGAGAGCGACGAGCATCTCCTCCATGTCCAGTGCGATAAGGAAATTATCCTCGAGGACGAGGACTGACTTGATGGCCGGCGGAACCTGACTGACTGGCATTATATCTGCATCCTCGGTCTCCTCGATTTTCGAGACCTCAAAGAAGCGGCTAATAGAACACCCGGTAGGCCGGGCGCATTTAAAAAAGACATGTTGTACGTAATTTGACGCATGAAGCTTCGCATCAAATCAGCGGCCGCTTCGGCTCGCTCAATCCGTCCCAGCCTGCAAGCGCAAGCAAGCCGTCGATGTCGTGGACGTCGCAGCCCTTCTCGGCCCAGCGCAGGAGACCCCTGGCGGCCAGCTTCTTCAGCGTCTTGTTGGTGTGGACGATCGAGAGGCCGAGCGTGTCGGCAACATGTTGCTGCGTGACGGGAATAACGCTCCAACCGCTGCTGAAGAGTTCCAGCGTGGCGGCCCTCTGGTAGAGAAAGGCGATGAGGTAGGCTGCCCGCTCCACAGCGGAGCGGCGGCCGATGCTCAGCAGATTCTCATCCAGCATCCGCTCCTCGCGCGCTGCGATCCAGGTCAGGTCATAGGCGAGGTCGGGGTGCTCCCTGTACAATTCTGCGAGCCTGTCACGCTGGAAGACGCAGAGAACGACCGGCGAAAGCGCCTCGATCGAATGCTGCATCTCGCCCATGAGAGTGCCTTGCAGCCCGACGATATCGCCCGGCATCACATAGTTCAGGATCTGTCGCCGGCCGTCATCGAGCATCTTGTAGCGAAAGCCCCATCCGGAAAGTACCGTGAAGAGATGTTCGCTTTGCTCCCCTTCTGCGAGTATCGTCGCGCTCGCGCCGAAGGCGAGTTCGCCTATCTTGAAGTGGGAGACGAATGCAAGTTCTTCCGCCTTGAACGGGCGGAACAGCGGAAGCGGGCGCAAGGGACAGTCCCTGCAGGGCGTGCCTTTGGTGAATTTTCCTTCGGTTATCATGAAGTATCTCGAGGCCCGGCGGACCGGAGCGGATGGGGGCGGACTTCACAAGGTAGCATGGCGCAAAAGAACGACAAGGTCGAAGACGAAAGCTGGTGAACACCGCCTCGCATCATGGACTTGCCCGCGGCCAGACCCTATGTCTGCCTCTACCCGTTGTTGGAGCGGATTGGAAGAACGCGCGCGGTTTCCGCCCGCATCCCGCTCTGACATATTGGAGTCGATCAGGTCCGTGCCTTAGGCTGGGGACCGACCTGAATTCATGAACATGATCTAGCAGGATTGAAGCCCATGTTGTCCTACTCCGCTATCGACAAGAACAACGTCGCCGTCGTGACCGGCGCCGCCTCGGGCATCGGCCTTGCCTCGGCACGGCGCTTCGCCAGCCTCGGAATGAAGGTCGTGCTCGCGGATCTCGGCGGTGAGAAGTTGCAGGCAGCGGCAGCCGAGGTAGCGAAGGCGGCTCCGGGCGGTTCCGGCGATGTCGCTGCGATCGAGACCGACGTGTCGCTGGCGGACGACCTCGTGGCCCTGGCGCGCGCGACGCGCGAGCGCTTCGGCCACGTCCATGTGCTGATGAACAATGCCGGCGTCCAGCCAGGCAGTTCCCTCTTCGGCCCGCTCGAAAATTGGGAAGCGGTGATCGGCGTCAATCTCTGGGGCGTCATCAACGGTTCGCGCATCTTTGCCCCGGCCATGATTGCCCACGGGCAGCCGGCGCTCATCATCAACACGGGTTCGAAACAGGGCATCACCACGCCGCCCGGCGATCCCGCCTATAACCTTTCGAAAGCGGGCGTGAAGGTCTTCACCGAGGCCCTGCAGCACGAACTGCGCAATACCGAGGACTGCAAGGTCAATGCGCATCTGCTGATCCCCGGTTTCGTCTACACGTCCCTCACCGCGCAAGGACGCACGGAAAAGCCGGCCGGCGCCTGGACGCCGGAACAGACGGTGGACTTCATGATGGAGGGCCTTGCCCGCGGCGACTTCTATATCCTTTGCCCCGACAACGAGGTCGCGCGTCCGACGGATGAAAAGCGGATCCTTTGGGCAGCGGGAGACATCGTCGAGAACCGGCCGCCGCTTTCACGCTGGCACCCGGACTACGGCGAGGCCTTCCAGTCGTTTCTCGCCGGGACGACGGCAGGGAGGACCAAACCGTGACGAGCGGCATTCATCACATCACCCTGATCGCCCGCAAGGTACAGGCCAATGTCGATTTCTATGTCGGCTTCCTGGGGCTGCACCTCGTCAAGCGGACCGGCGGCTACGAAGATCCCAATCAGTTGCATCTCTTCTACGGCGACGCCGCGGGCTCGCCGGGCTCTCTCGTGAGTTTCCTGGTCTGGGAGGACGGCTCTCCGGGCCGGGTCGGCTACGGCCAGCCGAGCGAGATCGCCTTCGCCATTCCGCCCGAAAGCATCGGCTACTGGATGACGCGAGCGCTGAAGTTCAATATCCAGGCGACCGGCCCTTCGCAGGAATTCGGCGAACCGGTCCTGCGTCTGAAGGATCCGGACGGCGTGATCGTCAAGCTGGTGGGAACGAACGCGCTTGCGGAGCCCGCGCCCTGGGCGGGCCGGGACATCCCCGAAACGGACTCCATCCGCCGCTTACGCGGCGCAACGGTGCTCACGGAAAAACCCAAGGACACGGCGCACTTCCTTCAAAACCACTTCGGCTACACCGAGACGGGAGCGACGGAGAGCATCCGCCGCCTCACTTCCTCGTCCGGGGACGTGATCGATGTCCGCGATGCCGGCGGCTTCTGGAGTGCCGCCCCCGGCACCGGCACGATCGACCACATCGCCTTCCGCGCCCCGGATGAGGCGACCGTGCTTGCGGTGAGAGCCGATCTCGAGCAGGAGCACGCCGGCGCCACCAATGCGCATGACCGGAAATATTTCTTCTCGCTCTATGTACGCGAGCCTGGCGGTGCGCTCTGCGAGCTCGCTACGGACGGGCCCGGCTTTACCGTCGACGAAGCTCCGGATGCTCTCGGCACGACGCTGTTCCTGCCCCCGCATCTGGCGAGCGACCCCACGGCAACGCTGGTCAGGCTGCCGCAATTTGCGCTGCCCGGCGAACCCAGGGTGCCGCAGCGCGACCTTCCTTTCATCCATCGGTTCCACCGCCCGGAGAAGGCGAACGATCGCACCTTCGTGCTGCTGCACGGCAGCGGCGGCAACGAAATCGATATGCTGCCCTTCGGCCATCAGCTCGATCCGCATGCGACTCTCCTGGGCGTGCGCGGCCGCAGCGCCGAGGAAGGCTTCCCGCGCTGGTTCCGGCGCTTCTCGATGACGAAATTCGACCAGCAGGATATTCGCTCGGAAGCGGAAGCCTTTGCCGCCTTCGTGGAGGGCGCGCGCGAGAGCTACGGCCTCGACCCGGAGAAGACCGTGTTCATCGGCTACTCCAACGGCGCCAACCTGCTCGCCGCCGTGCTGCTTCTCCACCCCGGCATCGTCAGGAACGCCGTGATGATGCGCGCAATGGCGGCGCTCGAAAGCGCGCCGGAACCGGACCTCGCCGGCACAAGAGTGCTGATGCTCACCGGCAAGGACGATCCCTACGGCAAACACGCACCGGAACTGAAGACGGCGCTCAGGGCCAGCGGAGCCGATTTCGAGGAAGCCGACCTCGATACCGGCCACGGAATAGGCGTGGAAGACATCGCCGTCATCCGGCCCTGGCTCGCGGAATCCGGCATTTAGATGTGGGCCGGCCCAATAGTCGGTCTGCAGTTTGATCCAAGGCGACTGCACGCCTGACGCCTTGAAATCACGGGTCCATAGCGTAGCGGTCGGAATCCCGGATGCCGCTGAGGCTCCCGCGCCAAGAAACCCTGCAGAAATGGCGAACAACCGGCGCATTTCGCCAACGCTGTCCTGTTGGAATGGAACCTACCCATGAGGTGCTGTTGATGGCTTGATGCTCGAGGTTGATATACCACGCTTACGACTGTATATATCAACCTAACCATCAACCCTGTGCTGCTCTCGTGACGGCGAGAGCCGTGAGTAGGCCATGAGCGAACACACAAGATCTGCGACCGACATAGATCCGGTCGTGCGCGCTGCTGCAGAGCTGCACGCTCGAGAAGCAGGACAGACACTCTCTCAGTACCTCGCCGGTCTCGTATTCGACCGTCCAACTGCAGGAGACATGGATCGAGGGCTTGAGAAGTGGGCTGGTCATCAATTGCGATTGAACCACCATTGGGCAGACAGTGAGGAGTTTCGTCACTGGAACATGCGCGTTCGCGAGACGCTTCTCCCTGACGTTTCGGCGAGCCCTACCTTGAAACTTGTGTTCGTATTCAATTCGCGGCTCCACTCGGCAGCACTTCTTATGGGGGCTGCGTTTCACGAGGCATCAGTGTCGGACTTCGAACTTCCCCGGCATCAGCGTTCATCGGTTCACCGCGTCAAGACAAGGCGTAACTGGTACTCGCACATTGTGGATGACTGTCTCGCGCGTTCGAGGGAGGTTCGACAAGCTCTGTTGCACAGGTGGACCCCTACCCCACGCGCCGAGCAGTTGGCTATCGATGCTTTCGTTCTGTTGACCGAGTTGACACCGGCTCGTACCGAGCTGTTGCGGTTGTGCCAGTATGATAGGCCCCGAGCATTCTCGGAGCTTGCCAAGCACATAGATCTCGCCGCCGACCAGTTTCAGCTCTCGGCCGATCTCTTGGCGGAGGTCGAGGGAGGAACCAGCGCGATTGAATTGAGCGATGACCAAAGGTTCCTCAACATCAGCACTGCTCTTCTCGATCGTTCCGGCGGTGGGGTCTCTCTAACTGAGGGCGCGAAGATGCTCGGCACGACCCGGCAGGCCCTCCACAAGCGGGTCAAGTTGGGCTCGGCATTCGGTCTCATGCACGGATCGGAAATCGTTCTTCCCAAGTTCCAGTTCATTACCGTGGATAACGACACCCGCCTGCTAGAGGGGTTGGCCAAGGTGACCAAACTCTTTGATGACAGCGGTGCCGGCCGTTGGTCGATGCTGCAGTTTCTGATCGACACCGATCCGAACTTGGCAGATACACCACAGCGAATCCTTGCCGGAGGGCGCGTTGGCGAAGTCGTAACGGCGGCCAAAGCCTATCTTGGCATGGACGAGGCTTGAGGAGTGCCCGCTTATACTGCGCCAACAGCCCGCTTTCCCTCGGGATTAAGAATTGCTGCATTAGACGCGGGCGACGTCGTTGTCCGCGTCCATCAGAAGATTCATGGTGCGATCTTCTTTGGGCCGGCGCCCGGTGCGACACCCCAAGGCCGGTTCGATGCGCCTGCGGGCCAGTATCGCCTTCTGTACGTCGCGCAACGCCTCGAAGGGGCATTTGTTGAGACCGTTCTTCGTAGGCCTGCAAACCGCATCGTTCGGCGTTCGTGGAAGAGCGCATGTGGACACCACTTCGACTGCATCGCCAATTAGTTCTGGCAAAGTTAATGGACGAAGGGCTACTCTTTCACGGCGTAGATGCGTCCATCAGTGCTGGGGCAGACTACGCACCATCTCGTGCGCTCGCGCTCGCATTGCATGAGGATTATCCGGATCTGGATGGTCTTGCTTATAGGTCCCGACACAATAACGGCGAGGTTTGCTACGCCCTGTTCGATCGTGTCTTATCGAGTGATCTTGTGACATTGCCGGGACAGCGGTTCGAAGATGACCCGGCGAGAACGGACCAGTTGATGCGTCTGCATGGTGCGGTGTTTGATACCAGTCTTCCAATCACCTGACCAAAAAGATCGAACCGCGGTTGTTTCGGGCTGAGCCGAAGACGCCCCTGTGAGGGAATCGCTACGATCACGATCCCGCGTTTCGGTTAGAGGGAGGGGGGTTGCTTCAAGAGCCCTCACCCCGCTCACCGGGAATGGTGGTGGCAGCCGGAAAGTCGGCGTGCTCCACAGTTTCGAACGCTACGTCAGTTCCTCATTGCCAGGTGATCGGCGAAGGCCTGTACGAAGCCGCGCAGCCTCTCCAGGGTCTGATCGTCCTTCAGTTGTCCGTCGCTGTCGAACAACGTGTTGGCTTTCGGCACCATCAGCCGCTTGCCCGACCACATTTCGGCGCCGAGCGTCCGCATCACCGACAGCCAGGCGTTTTGGCTGAGAATGGTCCCGAAGCTTCCCGGAGATGCGCCGGCGAGCGCGAACGGCCGCCCGCCGAAGACCTTCTTTATGTCGGCTGGCGGGCGGCTCAGCCAGTCGATTGCATTCTTGAAAACGCCCGGGACCGAATTGTTGTATTCCGGCGTGAAGAGAATGACGCCGTCCGCCGCGACGATCTTCTGCTTCAACGCCTCCGCAGCGGCTGGAACGCCGCTTTCGGCCTCCACGTCTCCGTCATATAGCGGAATGCCATGCAAGGTCGCGGTCTCGAATTCGACCCCGTCCGGCGCGACCGCCTGTGCGGCTTTGAGCAATGCAGTGTTGAAGGAGGCCTTCCGCAGACTGCCCGATATGCCGAGAAGCTTGGTCATGAACGACAATTTCCTTTCGCTGGCGCGATGCCGCGCAAATCCCGCGTCAGTCGAAAAACTAGCGGGCTCGCGGCAAAAGGAAAGCCGGAATCGCTTCCGGCTCTCCATGTCTCGGCCCGACGAGAGCGGCAGCCGTTACTCCAGAGGCTTCAGTCTCGCTTCGATCTGCGCCCGCTTCGGTTCGAGGAACGGCGGCAGCGACAGGCTTTCGCCGAGGGTTTCCATCGGCTCGTCGACGGCGAAGCCGGGTCCGTCGGTGGCGATCTCGAAAAGGATCCCGTTCGGCTCGCGGAAGTAGAGCGAACGGAAGTAGAAGCGCTCGACCTCGCCGCTCGACGGCAGGCGGAACTCGCCGAGCCGCTCCGTCCACCGGTGCAGCGCTTCGACATCCGGCGCCCGGAAGGCCACGTGGTGGACGGCGCCCGCCCCCTGGCGAGCAGCCGGCAGGTCGGGCTGGACCGCCACATGCAGTTCGGCCGCCGGCCCGCCGTCGCCCATCGAGAAGACATGCACCTCTCCGACGCCATCCGGCGACGGATAGCTCCGCAGTTCGGCCATGTTCATGACACGCGTCAGCACGAGCGCGGTGTTGCTGATGTCCGGCACGCTGATGGTGATCGGCCCAAGGCCCTTGATCTGATGCTCGGACGGAACCGGGCTCCTTTCCCATGGGTGGGACGGCGCCAATCCGCCGTCGTCGACGAGCCGGAAGCGCTGGCCCTCGCCGTCCTCGAAATCGAGGGAGGCGCGGCCGTCGATTTCGGCCACCTCACCGGAAGCGACCTCCAACTCATCGAAACGGCTCTTCCACCACCGCACGGTTTCGGCGCTGCCGACCCGAAGCCCGGTCCGCGAGATGCTGTGCGTGCCGCGTCCTTCGCGTCCGACCGGCCAGTCGAAGAAGGTCAGATCCGTGCCGGGGGTCGCCTGCCCGTCGGCATAGAAGAGATGATAGGCCGTGGTGTCGTCCTGGTTGACGGTCTTCTTGACCAGGCGGAGACCCAGCGTCCCCGTGTAGAAGCGCAGGTTCTCCGGCGCATTGGCGGTTATCGCAGTCAGATGGTGGATACCAGTCAGTTGCAAGCTCATGATTGCCTCCTAATCGCTATGCTGCATCGCCTTTTGCGTCAGACGCGCGGGCCTGCAGAGCGGGCATTTCCGTTGAGCACAATATCGATCCGGCCGAGCGTTTCCAAAAGAGGGGACGACGCGAACAGATTGTTCTCTGATTGAGAACGATCTGGCAGATCAGTCGTGTTTCAAGTCCATGAGATAGGTATTCTCCGCTCGCGAAATGGCAAATGCCTGGGGGTCGATTTCGGCGATGATCAGGGTTTCATCCGAGGAACCGGCCTTTGCCAGTGCCTGGCCATCCGGTGACGCTATCAGCGAGAGGCCCGCAAAGGAGAACATGTCGTCCGAACCGCAGTGATTGACATAGGCGACGAAGACCTGGTTCTCGAAGGCGCGCGTCTGGATCATGTGGTCGGTGATGAAAGTGCCGGACCATCCGGCCGGGAGGGCCGTCGGCACCAGCACCGCATCGGCACCCGCAAGCGCCAGGCGACGGACGTTTTCGGGGAATTCGACATCGTAGCAGATCAGCATGCCGCAAGTGACGCCACGATGTTTGAACAGGCGCGTCGAGGGCTCCGCCGGCGTGAAGAGCGAGCGCTCGTAATCGCCGTAGAGATGCGACTTCCGATAGACAACCGGGACGGCATCGCCATCGACATGGACGGCGCTGTTGTAGACGGCGTCCGCTCCCTGCTCTGCGAATCCGGCCACAATGGCGATGCCGGTTTTGAGCGAGATGCGCCCAAGTTCCCGAACGATCCGCCCATCCGCCGGCTCCGCGAGCCTGCGAATGGCTTCCCCCGCGCCGTAGCCGGTGATTGCGAGCTCGGGGGCGACGAGCAGGCTCGCACCCTCGCCGGAAGCCCCGATCGCCGCCCGCTCGATGCGGGCGAGATTGGCGGCCACGTCGCCGCCAATGCTCTTCATCTGCAGGGCAGCGAACTTCATCATTTTCCGTCCGACGACATGGCGCCGAGCAGCTTCGGCAGGTCTCCGAAGCGGGCGACGAGGCTGAAGATGACCGCGGCCGTCGTGACGAAGAGGATCGTCACCGAGGCCATGGTCGGCGTATAGCCGTAGCGAAGCGCGTTGAAGATCTTGATCGGCAGCGTCTCCATCGTGAAGCCGACGGTCATGTAGGCAACGATATACTCATTGAGCGACAGCACGAAGGCGAAGGCATAGCCCGAAACGATATAGGGCAGGATCAACGGCAGAACGACAGTGCGGAAGACCGTGCGGTCATCTGCGCCCATCGTCGAGGCCGCCTCGACCAGCGACCGATCGATCGAGGTGAAGCCGAGAGACAGCGTGACCAGCGGCAGTGTCACGAAGAAGATCGCGTGGCTGACGACGGCGGTCCAGGGCTGGCCGTAAAAGCCGGCCGTCGCCCAGAAGGTGAGCAGACCGAGCGCCGTAATGACCGGCGGCAGCGTGAAGGGCGCGACCCCCAGAAGCTGGAAGATGTTCGCCCATGGCGCGACGCGCCGCCACAGGAACCAGGCAAGCGGCAGCGCGATCGCGACCGCAAGTGCGGCGGAAAGGAGCGCGAGCGTCACCGACGCGACAAGCGCGCTGCGCCATTCGGGGTTCAGGAAGATTTCCCCGTACCAGGATGTGGAAAATCCTTGCGGGGGAAAGGCGAGCGTCTGCTTGGCGTTGACCGATACGCCGGCGACGACGATCAGCGGCAAAGCGAGAAAGAGCCCGATCAGGGAGAAGTAGACCTTGCGGAAAATGGTGCTCATGCGGCCTCTCCCTTCCGTCCTGCGATGACGGTTAACGCCACCAGCCCAAGCGTCACCAGAACGAGGAACACCGCCATCGCCGCGGCGAAGGGCATGTTGGACTGATAGATCGCCTGATCGGTGATGAGCACCGAGAGCGTCCAGTGCTGCGGCCGGCCGAGAAGTTGCGGCAGGAGATAGGAGCCGAGCGCGAAGATGAAGACCATGATCAGCGTGGCGGTGATCGTGTTTCTCAGCGCCGGAACGACGACGGTGAAGAAGGCCCTGAGCGGCGAGGCACCGAGCGTGCGGGCGGCTTCCGTCAGCGTCGGGTCGAGGCGCACGAGCGCGGGGAAAAGCACGAGCACGGTATAGGGGAAGGCCTGATAGACCATGCCGGTCAGCACAGCGGCAAAACTCGGCGTGAGCGCCTTCGCCTCATCCATAAGCCCGAGCGCCACGAGGATGTTGGTGATGCCGGCCGTGCGCGAGAATAGGGTGGACCAGGCAAAACCGATGATGACTTCGGAGAGAGAAAGCACGGAGAGCAGTGCGACGAGCCACACCACCTGCACCCGGCGCGCCATACGCGTGAGCAGATAGGTGAAGGGCAGCGCCAAAACGACGCAGCACGCGGCGACCGCGATCGCCAGCATCAGGGAAAAGCCGAGCACGCCGCCGAAGAAGGCCGAGAGGAAGCGGGCATAATTGTCGTAAACGAAGGCCGGCGTATAGAAGCCGCCCTGCTGGCGCTGAAAGAAACTGACTGCGATCATCGTGCCGAAGGGCACCACGAAGAAGATCGTCAGCATCCCCGCGGGGAAGAGGATCGGCAGGTAGTCGCCGAGGGTCCGGGGCGGTTCGCGTCTCATCTGGCGAGCACCACACAGACATCGGGTGTGAGAGCGACGCCGACCTGTTGGCCGACCGTCACCTGCGGCCGGGCGCGCGGCGTCGAGACCGCTACGATCTGCCGGCCGGCGACATCGACGAATGTCTCGATCGTGCCCCCGAGATCGCGCACGAAGGTCACCGTGCCGGAAAGCGCTCCGGCACCCGGCGCGGTCAGGTGCACGTCTTCCGGGCGGATCGAAAGCATCGCCTTCGCCGCACCCGGCGGCAACTGCAGGCCCGGCACCGGCTGACCGAGCACCGTCACGCGACCCGAAGTGTCCGCCTCCGCTTCGATCAGATTCGTCTGTCCGATGAAGTCGGCGACGAAGCTGTCGGCCGGCCGGCGGTAGATCTCGATCGGCGAGGCAGCCTGCCGGATCTCGCCGCCGTTCATGACCACGACCGTATCGGCCATGGTCATCGCCTCGCGCTGGTCGTGGGTGACGACGATGGTGGTGATGCCGAGCTTCTGCTGCAACTGCCTGAGCTCGACCTGCATCGCCTCGCGCAGCTTGGCATCGAGCGCCGACAGGGGTTCGTCGAGCAGGAAGAGCTTCGGCGAGATCGCCAGCGCCCGGGCTATCGCCACGCGCTGGCGCTGGCCGCCGGAGAGCTTCGAGACCGGCCGGTCGGCATAGCCCGACAGGTGGATCATCGAAAGCAGCTCGTCGACCCGTTTCTTCTGGTCTTCCTTCGGCGCGCCGCGGATGCGCAGCGGATAGGCGATATTCTCGCCGACGGTCAGGTGGGGGAACAGCGCCAGCGACTGGAACACCATGCCGAGATTGCGCTTATGCGTCGGAACCCGGGTGATGTCCTCGCCGTCGAGCCCTATGGAACCCGAGGTCGGCAGGTCCAGACCCGCGATCATGCGCAGGAGCGTGGTCTTGCCGCAGCCCGACGGCCCGAGCATGCAGACGAAGGTGCCGTGCGGCACCGTCAGGTCGACATCGTTGACGGCCCTGAACGACCCGAATTCCTTGACGACGTTTTGAAGGGCAAGTCCCGACATATGTTCCCCGTTTCGCGCGTCATACGCGGATGTCACCGGCCACGTCAGACGCGCTGCCTCGGCGACATTTTGAAAAATTCAACATCAGCTTATCCCTAAACCGCTTCCGGTTTAAGGTCCGTGCAATTGGCTGCGCCGCCCCGGGGATACCGAGGCGGCGGCTCGTGGCCGGCCTCAGCCGACGATCAGTTCCGTCCACTTCTGGTTCAGCCAATCCGACTTGGTCTGGTAGAGATCGTAGCGCGGAACGATCGGCTCGATGTCCGAAGAGACGGCGGCGAATTCCTTATCCGTCAGATCGGTGGACTCGCGCTTGACCGTCGGCGAGGTGCCGACCTTGCGCGAGAGCGTCGCCTGGACCGCAGGCTGGCACATGTAATCGATGAAGATGTGGGCTTCCTCGACCTTCTGCGAAGCGCGCGAAAGCGCCCAGCAGCCGGAATCCTGGATGCCGCCCTCCTTCGGGAAGGTGGAACGCACCGGATGACCATCCGCCGCGGCGAGCCCGGTCACGTCGTGATAATATTGCCCCATCGGGATTTCGCCCGACTTCAGCGCCTGTTCGAACTGGGCTTCGTCGCGGTACCAGAGACGGACGTTCGGCTTCACTTCGGCGAGCTTCTCGAAGGTCTTGAGGATCCCCTCTTCGGTGTCGAGCGCATTGGTGCCGCCCATGAAGGTCTTGGCCGTCACTTCGAGCAGGAAGGAGTTGGAGACCAGTGCCAGGAGGCCGAGCTTGTCGGCATTCGCCGGATCCCAGAAGGCCTGCCAGGAGGTCGGCGCCTCCTTGTAGACGTCGGTGTTGGTCACCAGCGTGATGTACCAGGAAACGGCGCCGATGCCGGCGATGCGGCCGTCCGGATATTTGTTGACGAAGCGGTCGAGCAGGTTCGAGCCGTTCTTGATCTTCGCCATGTCGATCGGCGTCCAGAGGTCGGTCGCCTGCCCTTTGAGCATCGCCACCTGAGACATCATGGAAACGTCGGCGGGCGCCTGGCCGGCGCGCGCAGCCTGTTCGAGCTGGACGAGCCATGCCTCGCCGGTGGGCTCGGCGACGGATTCGATCGCGATGCCGGTTGCCTTGGTGAATTCGGGGAAGATGTTCTTGTCGAAGGAGTCCTTGAAGTAGCCGCCATAGACGCCGACCTTCAGCGACTTGTCCTGCGCCCTCAGCACGGCCGGCATCGCCAGCATCGACGCGCCGGCAAGCCCCGCACCGAGCAGCGTGCGGCGCTTGATGGAATTGATGATCATCGCATGTCTCCTTTGTTTTTTGGCGGCTTGCGCCGCGTTCCCTTGTTCTAGTTGATTCCCTGCGCCCTTTGTCCCCGCTGCGCTTCAGCGAAGAGAGTGATTTGGCATCAGATTATCGTGATCCGCTCGTGGCCGCCATGCGCATCGATTTCGGATCGTTCATGCGCGCATCAGCCCTTGCCGGCAACGGCCGGACTGAAGACCATCAGGCTCAGGATCTCGAAGAGCACCTGGGCGCCGGCATGGGCTGTATTGGTGGTCGTGTCGTATTGCGGCGCCACCTCGACGACGTCGCCGCCGACGAGATTGACGCCCTTCAGCCCGCGGATCAACTCCAGAACCTCCCGCGTCGTCAGACCTCCGACTTCCGGCGTACCGGTGCCCGGCGCGAAACTCGGGTCGAGGCTGTCGACATCGAAGGAGAGATAGGTCGGACCGTCGCCGACGATCTTCTTCGCCTTTTCGATGATCGCCGGAATACCCAGTCCGGTGACCTCCTCCGCATGAATGACCGTCATGCCGGACTCGTAGGAGAACTCCCACAGATACTCCGCCGAGCCGCGGATGCCGATCTGGATGACGCGTGTCGGGTCGAGCACGCCGTCGAGAACGGCGTTGCGGAATGGGCCGCCATGGTGGAACTTGGTCAGGTCGAAGGCGCCGCCGGTATCGCAATGCGCGTCGATATGGATCATGCCGACGGGCTGCTTCCTGCCCACGGCCTTGAGGATCGGATGCGTGATCGAATGGTCGCCGCCGACGGAGAGCGGCAGGACGCCAGCATCGACGATCTGGCTGATCCGCTTCTCGATGTCCTCGTGGCTGATTTCGAGCCGGTAGCGGCTGCGGAAGGGAACATCGCCGATGTCGGCGACCCGGAGATCATGCACTGGGGCGCAGCCGAGCACGTGATTATAGGGGCCGATCCGCTCGATCGCGCGCAGCGCCCGTGGTCCGAAGCGCGAACCCGGGCGGTTGGTGACGCCGAGATCCATGGGAACGCCGATCATCGCCACCTGAAGATTGCCGAAATCCGGGTCATCGGCATCGACCGGCATGTGGGGTGCGGTCAGGAATGTCGGAATGCCGGAATAGGGCGCCAGCCGCGTGCCGCTCTTCGTGAAAATCTTGTCCGCGACCTTGCGGAAGGTCGGATCGAAGAGCTCGCCGCCATGGCTCTCGCCATATTTCGCCTTCAATTCGTTGAGCTTCTGTTCATCCCAAGCCATGCGCCGGACCTCCGTATCGTTCGGCCGGGGCTGGCACATGATGCACCGCAAGTCACGACTTGCGTAGTGCCGATCCGAAGCGGCGCAATCAGGTTCCCCGGCTTTTGCCTTTGTTGCGCATATTAGGAGACAATTCTTCTGGAAAAGCAATTGACATTGTTATAGCGTTTGATGTGAGAAAAATTCACATAAATGCCGCCTCTCCGGAGCCTCTTCTTGTCGAGCCGCCTGCCTCCGCTGAATCCGCTGCGCGCCTTCGAGGCAACCGCCCGGCGCGGCTCCGTTTCCGCTGCGGCGCGTGAGCTCAACGTCACCCATGGCGCAGTAAGCCATCAGATCCGCGCGCTCGAACTCTCCTTCAACGCGCCCCTTTTCGAGCGGGGCGGCAAGCGGCTGAGGCTGACGCCGCAGGGCGCGCTGCTCCTGCCTGCCGTGACGCATGCCTTCGCCGAGATCGCCGCGGCAACCGCGGCGATGACGCGGCCCGCGACGAGCGGGGAGCTCACCGTCACCTGCGTCCCGGCATTGCTCTCCTTCTGGATGATTCCGCGCCTGCACCTCTTTACCGAGCAGTTCCCCGATGTCCAGTTGCGGCTGATCGCCTCCAATGACGAGGCGAACCTCGACTCCCCGGATGTCGACGTCTGCCTGCTCTATGGCGACGGCAACTGGCAGGACTGCTGGTCGAGGCTCTGGAGCCGGCTCGAGCTTTTCCCGGTCGTCAGCCCGACGCTCCTCAACATGCGGCCGCTACGCTCCATCCGGGATATCCGCGACCACGTGATGCTGCATGGCGACGACGGCCGCGAGTGGAACACCTGGCTCGCCGCAGCCGACGCCATCGATTTTCAGCGCGGCCGCCAGCATTTCATGAGCGATGCGCGGCTTTCCACCGAGGCGGCCCTCCACAACCAGGGCGTTGCGCTCGGCGATACGATCACCGCCGGCAGCCTGATCGCCCGCGGCGAGCTGATCGCCCCCTTCGACCTGACGGTTCCGGCCAACGACGCCTTTTTCGTCGCCTGCCGCAACGAGGTTCGCGCCGCGCCGATCGTCCGCGTTTTCATCGACTGGCTGTTTGCCGCACTCGAAAGCGACCCGATGCCGGAGCTGCAGATGTCCGCCCGCACGATCATCCGCAGCCGCATGTCGAAGCCCGAAGATGCCGGCCGCAACACCACGCCGAAGAGCCTTCAGCCCCGTTCCGCGCCGCGCAACCGGCGTCCGGAACGTCCGCAGAAGCGCAAAATCAAATCATAATGCGGGGCTGAGAACCCCGTCCGCTTCAACAACAGGAAATCCGCCATGCCGCATTTCAATCCCCTGGTCGAAAAGCTCTCGCCGCCGCCGATACCCTCGGTGCTCGCATGGGCGAAGGCCTATGACGGGGCAAAAGGCCCGCTGATCGACCTCTCCCAGGCCGTGCCCGGCTATCCCGCTCATCCCGACATGCTGAAATGGCTGGGCGAAGCCGCGGCGTCGACCGCCTATACGGGCTACGGGGCGATCGAGGGTGAAGCGGAACTGCGCCAAGCCTATGCCGAGCATGTGGCGGCGCTCTATGGCGGGGCGATCGCCGCCGGCAACATCCACATCACCTCGGGCTGCAACCAGGCCTTCATCTGTGCCGCGATGGCCGTCGCCGGGGCCGGCGACACGGTGCTGATGACCAATCCCTATTACTTCAACCAGGAGACCACGCTGGCGATGCTGGGGATCGATGTCGAGCTTGCGCCGCTCGATGCGGGCGCCGGCTTCCTGCCCGAGGTCGAGACCATCGCCTCTGCCTTGCGGCCGGGCATCCGGGCACTCGCGCTCGTTTCGCCCAACAATCCGACCGGAGCGGTCTACCCGCCCGGACTGCTGCAGCGCATCTACGAGCTCTGCCGCGCGAACGGAACCTGGCTCATTCTGGACGAAACCTATCGCGACTTCCTGCCGGATGCGGCCGCCGCGCCGCATGGCCTGCTTCGAACGCCGGGCTGGGAGGACGGTTTCATCGGCCTCTACAGCTTCTCGAAGTCCTTCTGCATTCCGGGCCATCGTCTCGGCGCGATCACCGCCGGACCGCAGGTGGTCGAGCAGATCGCCAAGATCATGGACAATCTCCAGATCTGCGCCCCGCGTTCCCCGCAGGCGGCGGTCGCGAGGGCGATACCGGCGCTTGCCGACTGGCGGCTTGCCAACCGCGCCGAAATCGCCGCCCGCGCCGAGGCGCTGAGGACGATCATGACCCGGCTGCCGCAATGGAAGCTGCAGGCCGTCGGCGCCTATTTTGCCTATATCCGCCACCCCTTCCCCGACATCGAGTCGCAATTCGTCGCCGAGAAGCTGGCGAAGCTCGCCGGCGTCCTCTGCTTGCCCGGCGACTATTTCGGCGAGGGTCAGGAAAACTATCTGCGCTTCGCCTTCGCCAATGCGGACGTGGCGACGATCCTCAAGCTCGAAGAGCGCCTCGCGGGATTCGAGCTGCCGGGTATCTGAGTGGTTCAGCCGCGGCGGGCGATCAGGATGCCGATCAGCACGATCGCGCCGCCGATCGCCTGCATGAGGCCCACCGGCTCGCTCAGCAGAACCCAGGCGAGCAGCGCAGCCACGACCGGCTGCAGGAGCAGCGTCAGCGAAGAAAAGGCCGGCGGCAGAAAAGCGAGCGCATAGGTAATCGCCACCTGCCCGCCGGCGTGGCTGACGAAGGCAAGTCCGAAGAGCATGGCCCAGCCGAAGGCGCTCGGCGGGAAAAGCGACGGCTCGGTCAACAGGGCCATCGGCAGCATGCAAACGGCTGCCGATGCGGTACTCCAGATCATGATCCGGTTGGTGCTGAAGCGGCTTCGCAGACGCCCGATGGCGAGAATGTAGCCGGCATAGAACGCGGCCGCGACGATGGCGATCCCATCGCCGGCGAGATCGCCGCCGCCGAGTGCCGCCGGACCGCCTTTCAGGACCACCACGCCGGCGATCGCCGTGGCGAGGCCGGCCAGGAAGATGCCGCTGACCGCCGAGCGGAACAGAGCCCATCCCGCCAGCGTCACGAAGACCGGCGCCAGATTGGCAAGCAGCGTCGCATTGGCAACCGAGGTCATGGTGAGCGCAAGGTGCCAGGCTGCGAGATCGATGGCGAGAAACACGCCCGGCAGGATAAGCTGAGCGTAATCGGACAAGCACTGCGGGGGCTTCTCCGCGGCTGCACCGCCGCGCAGCCGGGACCAGGCCACCAGCGGGATCAGCGCCAGCGCGACACGCCAGAAGGCAGTGGCCATCGGCCCCACTTCCGAGAGACGCACGAAGATCGGCGATCCGCCGATGGCGGCACCGCCGATGATGAGCGCGGCCATGGCAAGTCTGTTACGGGGAGCGGCGGAACTGGCGGCTTGGGTCACGGCGATGTCCGATGGCTGGGAAGCGCGCCGCAGAACCGGCGCGCGGCAAGCCAGCTATCAGAACCGCGCCGCGAGCGACAGCCGAATTCGCCCGATAGGCGAAAAACGACCACACGCGAAAACGTGCGGCCGTGGGAGAGACTATCGGTCAGGCCGCATCCGGCAGGTGAACCGTTTTGACCTCCAGGAAGTCCTCGAGCCCGAACATCCCGCCTTCCCGGCCGTTGCCGGACTGCTTGTAGCCGCCGAAGGGGCTTCCGTAGCGGTGGGGACCGCCGTTGATGTGCACCATGCCGGCCCGGAGGCGCGACGCCACCCGCTCCGCCCTTTCGCGGTCGCGGGTCTGCACATAGGCCGCGAGGCCGTAATTCGTGTCGTTGGCGATCGCGATCGCCTCCTCTTCCGTATCGAAGGGAATGATCGAAAGCACCGGTCCGAACACTTCCTCGCGCGCGATCCGCATGGAATTGTCGACATCGGCGAAGATCGTCGGCTGGACGAAATATCCGGTCTCGAAGCCTTCCGGCTTGCCGGGGCCGCCGGCCAGCAGGGTCGCGCCTTCGGCAACGCCGGCTTCGATCAGTGCCTGCACCCGCTCGAACTGAATATGGCTGACGAGCGGGCCGATATGGGAGCCAACCTTCGTCGGATCGCCGACCCTCGCCTCCATGCCGACGCGCCTGGCGATTTCCACGACCTCGTCATAGGCGCTGCGCTCGACGAGCATACGTGTCGGGGCATCGCAGGACTGGCCGGAATTGTTGAAGCATTCGAGAATGCTGGCGGTCACCCGCTCCTCGATATCGGCATCGGCGAAGACGATGTTCGGCGACTTGCCGCCGAGTTCGAGCGTGACGCGCTTGACCGTATCGGCGGCGTCCTTGCTGACGGCTATACCGGCCCGGGTCGAACCGGTGAAGGACATCATGTCGATGTCCTTGTGCTTCGACAACGCCGCCCCGGCATGGATGCCGTCACCGTTGACGAGGTTGAAGACGCCGGCCGGGAAGCCCGCCTCCTCGATCATCTCGGCGTAGAGCATGGCGTTCAGCGGCGTGAACTCGCTGGGTTTCAGGACGCAGGTGCAGCCGGTCGCAAGCGCCGGGACGACCTTGAGCGCGATCTGGTTGACCGGCCAGTTCCACGGCGTGATGAGACCGCAGACGCCGATCGGCTCACGCAGGAGCGTGTCGCCATTCGGCAGCTTTTCCCTGAGTTTCAGGCGCTTCAGGGCATCGATGAAGCCCTGCAGATGACCGACGCCCACATCCGCCTGCTGCTCGTGGCTCATCGTTCTGGGCGCACCGAGTTCGGCCGTGATGGTGTCGGCCATTTCATCGTAACGGCGCTTGTAGATCGCGAGCAGCTTTTCGAGCAGTGCCAGCCGTTCCTCGACGCTCGTCCGGCTATAGCTCGCGAAGGCCTTCTTGGCGGCTGCAACCGCCCGGTCGACGTCGACGGCGGTGCCGAGCGAGATGACCGCTATCGGCTTCTCGGTCGCCGGATTGAGCACCAGAAGATCGTTCTGCGTGGCCGGCTCAACCCATTTGCCGTCGATGTAGAATTTCCGCTTGTCGAGCATTCGCTCCTCCATCCCGTCTGATTTCCGCCGGCAAGGCTACGACGGCGGCTGCACGCGGACAAGGGCGGAAAAGCGGAAGGGAGCGTGTCGAAGAAACGGCACCGGCCGATGAACGGCTGCAGACGCATGAGCACCTGCAGCCGTTGCGAAATCAGAACGCGCCGATGAGGAGCGCGCAGATGAAAGTGAAGGCTGCAGCCACCGCGATGGCATGGGTAAAGTGCCTGGTTGTCGGACGACGGGTGGGTCTAGCCCGGTAGACGGTATAGCGGGATTGGGTCATCGCCTTGGTCGCGTTCATTATGTCTCTCCGCTGTTGGGGCGTTGGCCTGTTGCCGTTGTTCTCCTATATTCTTGATCGAATTCCTAGATAATTTTTTCCCACGGATCAAACGAGAAATGAAAAATTCGTTTAACCGGCCTGCCAGGCAGTACGGAATACACGGTTTTCTCAGCGAATCTGATGCCCAGGAGCGATCGCCCCGGCTACCAGCCGACGGCGTCCTTGAGCATGTACCACCACGATCCGACAGTGGAATACTGCGCGCGGAACATCCGTCCGCCGGGGAATGGATACCAGGGCAGCTTCGCGAAGACATCGAAGCGCGACACGTCGCCGTCGATCGCTTCGGCAAGAGTGCGGCCGAAGAGGTGGGAGCCCGTCACGCCATGGCCGCTATAGCCATGGGCGAAATAGGTATTGCTGCCTATCCGCCCCATTTGCGGCACGCGCGTGAAGGAAAGTGCGAAGTTGCCGCTCCAGGCATAGTCGATCTTCACGCCCTTGAGCCGCGGGAAGACCTTTTCGAGATTTGGCCTGAGTTTTGCCACGACATCCGCCGGGTCGGTGCCGCCATAGACGGTGCCGCCGCCAAAAATCATCCGCTTGTCGGCGGACAGCCGGAAATAATCGAGAATATAGCGAACGTCCTCCACGCACATGTCGCTCGGGATCAGCGAATGGGCAAGCTCCTCGCCGAGCGGCGCGGTGGTGATCATCTGGGTCGAAACGGGCATGACGCGGGTGGCGAGCTTCGGCACGGCATCGCCGAGATAGGCGTTGCCGCAAAGCACGACGATCCGGGCGGAAACCTCGCCCCCGTCCGTATGGACCGTCGGCCGGGCCGACTCGTGGTCGACACGGGTCACCGGTGACATCTCATAGATCACGCCGCCGAGGCTCTCGAAGGCGCGTGCCTCTCCGAGCACCAGATTGAGCGGATGCATATGGCCGCCGGTGGTGTCGAGCATGCCGCCGCAATAGGCCTCGGAATTGACGAGCTTGCGCAGCGCCTCGCGGTCGAGAAGCTGATGATCGTCCATCCCGTATTTGCGCCAGAGCGCCTGCTTGGCCTCGAGCTCCTTCATGTGGGCTCCGGTATAGGCGGCATAGATATTGCCGGGCTTCAGATCGCAATCGATCCGATACTGGCTGACGAGCCGGCGGATGATCCGTCCGCCTTCCTGCACAAGGCCGCCGATGAAGCGGGCGGCATCCTCGCCGTAGCGGCGCTCGATCGTCGACAGGCCGGCATTGAGGCCGTTGACGATCTGGCCGCCGTTGCGCCCGGAGGCGCCCCAGCCCACCTGCGCACCCTCGACCACAGTGACCTTGTAGCCCTTTTCGGCGAGATGAATGGCCGTGGAAAGGCCCGAATACCCCGCGCCGACGATGCAGATGTCGGTTTCGATCCGGCCTTCCAGCTTGACCGGATTGCGGATGATGTTGCGCGAGGCGGCGTAATAGCTCGCCGGGTAGCTGCCGTCGCCGGCATAGGATTTCTGCTTCCGTGCCATCATACGATTTCCAGGTAGGCGCTGAATTCGTAATCCGTGACCTGCTCGGCGAAGCCGGCTATCTCCTGGCGCTTGCAGGCGATCAGCATGGAGCGAAGCACGGGATCGAAGATCTCGGCGGCGATCGGTCCGGCCTCGAAGGCGTCGACCGCCTGCCCCCAATCGGCAGGTATTTTGGGCAGTTTCTCCGCCGCATAGGCTCGTCCCTCGACAGGCACCGGCGGCTTCCACTTGTTGCGGATGCCGACGAGCGCGGCGCCGAGGATCGCGGCGATGACGAGATAGGGATTGGCGTCGGCGCCCGCAACGCGGTGCTCGATCCGCCGCGCCGCCGGATTGCCGCCCGGGATGCGGATTGCCGAGGTGCGGTTCTCGTAACCCCAGGAAATCGAGGTCGGCGCATGCGTGTCGGGCCGCAGCCGCCGGTAGGAATTGAAGTGCGGGGCGAACATCAGCGTCGTCTCGGCCATGCCGCGCAGGAGGCCGGCCACCGCATGCTTGAGCACGGCCGATCCCTCGTCGCTGCCGTCGTCGAAGACGTTGTTGCCTTCCTCGTCGAGCAGGCTGAAATGGACGTGCATGCCGTTGCCGGAACGGGTGCCGTAGGGTTTGGCCATGAATGTCGCCGCGAGCCCGTGCTTGCGGGCGACCCCCTTGACGATGCGCTTGAAGAAGATCGCGTCGTCCGCCGCCTTCAGCGGATCGTCGCTGTGCAGCAGATTGATCTCGAACTGGCCGATGCCGTTTTCGGCGATCGCCGCATCGGCCGGCACGTTCTGCCGCGCGCACTCCCTGTAGACGTCGGAGAAGAATTCGCCGAAATCGTCGAGCTCGTCGATCGAAAGGATCGCGTCGGAATCGAGCCGCTTGCCGGTATAGGGCGAGATCGGCGGGACGGCGCTGTCCGGCTCGGGATCGATGAGATAGAATTCCAGCTCCGTCGCCACCACCGGGCGCAGCCCCAGTTCGCGATATTCGCGCATGATCGCCGCTAGCGCCTGGCGCGGATCGGCAAGAAACGGTCTGCCGTTCTCGACGAACAGCCAGAGCGGAACCAGCGCGCTCGGCCGCGACGTCCAGTTGACCGGCAGGGCCCCTCGTCCCGTGACGCCGCAGATGCCGTCGCGATCGCCGGTCGCAAAGACCTGCGCGCTGCCGATGATGTCCTCACCCCAGACGTCGACGCCGACGATCGAGAGCGGCATGCGGATGCCGCCGCCGAGCACCTTCCTGGCCTGTTCCACCGGCACCCGCTTGCCGCGCATGATGCCGTTCAGGTCGCAGATCACCGCCTGGATACTTTCTATCGGGCCGTTCTGCTCAAGCCAGGACTGGAACACTTCGGGGTCGTCCGCATCGATTGACATATCGCATTTCTTTTTGTGATCACATTCTTCGGAAATTGACATAGTTACAGTTTTGAAGTCAAGCTGCACCGGGTCGGTAGGATCGACTCGTTCCAACGCCTGGATGCGGGAGGAATCGCCGTCTTGAAGACCCTTGCCCTGCCCGCCCTTGATCGGCCGGAAGGTATGACGACCCACGACTATGCCTTTGCGCGTCTCAGGCAGGCGATCATGGTGGGCGCCTTCCGCCCCGGAACCTCCGTCACCATACGCGGGCTCGCAAACGCGCTGGAGAGCAGCCCTACGCCGGTGCGCGAAGCACTGCGTCAGCTGACCTCGATCGGCGCCCTGCAATTTCTGGAGAACCGGCGCATCGTCGTGCCGCGGATCACGCCGGCGCGTTTCGAGGAGCTGATCTCGCTTCGTATCGCGCTTGAAAGCCACGCCGCCCGCAGGGCCGTCGCCCATCTCTCCGACCGGCAGATAGACCGCATCGTCGCGCTGGACGATACGATCGAGGCCGCGATCCTCGCGGGGCAGAAGGCGCAGGCGCTGATCGCCAATCAGCAATTTCACCGTCAGATCTATACGGCCAATCCCGATCAGGTCGCCATGCCGCTCATCGAGAGCCTCTGGCTCCAGCTCGGGCCGATCCTCGGCATTGCCATGGAGCACGTCACG
>Ga0209281_1000483_pt1 | contig 55407 bp, 56 predicted proteins | sample MedtruBG_FD_187514 | JGI IMG/M metagenome (GOLD analysis project Ga0209281, IMG submission 187514) | Root nodule microbial communities of legume samples collected from California, USA - Medicago truncatula BG (SPAdes) (version 2) | ecosystem: Host-associated > Plants > Roots > Nodule | place... | reverse complement strand
TGACCCTGCAGGGCCATGGTCCGTATGAGGCCAACCGCTATGCGAAGAACACGATCAAGGTCGAGGGCGACCTTCCCGAAGCCGATCGCCAGGTGCTCGCCACCTATGCGCAAGGCGTGAAGGAGGCTGACGACAGCCTCAAGATGCTGATGGACTGGGCGAAAGAACGCGACCGGGAGACGATCATCGTTCTCTTCGGCGACCACCTGCCGCCGCTGAATACGGTCTATTCCAGCACCGGTTACATGAAGGGCATTACGGCGGAGCGCAAGGGACCGAAGGATCAGATGAAGGCTGAGCATGAAACGCCGCTCGTCGTCTGGTCGAACAAGACGGGTCCGAAGAAGAACATCGGCACGATCAGCCCGGCCTTCCTTTCCTACCAGATCCTGAAACAGGCCGGCTACGAGCATCCCTACTACACGGGGTTCCTCGGCAAGGTCTACGACCACTACCGCGTGCTCGACCGTTACATGCTGATCCGCAAGAACGGCAAGGACGTCGCCGACTGGCTGCGCCAGCCGAAGGTCCCCGCATCGCTGCGTGACTACCGCTTCCTGCAGCACGACATGATGTTCGGCAAGCGCTACAGCACCGAGCGCTTCTTCAAGTCCCATGCCGAGCTTTACAGCGCCGGTTTGTGAACGGACTCGGTCGGAGGGCGAAGCACAAGCGCTCCGCGCTGGATACCTGTGACGAGCACAGGGGTGACGGTGGAGCGGGTGCGGTCCGTCGGAATACTTCTCATTGGTCATGCTTCCCCGCCGCCCCCTCATTCCTGTGCTTGTCACAGGAATGAGGCAGAGAGGGTACGGTCCTTCGGAATACTTCTCGCAGGCCGTGCATCCCCGCCTCCCTCATTCCTGTGCTCGTCACAGGAATCCAGCCAGGCCAAGTCATTGGGCTGAAAAGACTCTCCCGCGCCGCAGACGCGGCGCTGCTGGATCCCTGTGACGAGCACAGGGATGAGGTAGAGAGGGTACGGTCCGTCGGAATACTTCTCCTAGGCCGTGCATCCCCGCCTCCCTCATTCCTGTGCCTGTCACAGGAATCCAGCCAGACCAAGTCATTGCGGCGACTGCTTTCAACCACATGAAATGTGGCAAGACGCCCTGTGAATCAATTAAAACGCGAATAAAGATTTCCTAAAAGGCGATATTCCACAAGCAAAAACAATGGGTTGAAAAAGTATAAGAAAATTAACGATTGTGGCGCACCCTGAAGCTGCAGGGACAATTGGAAACAAATACAGAATACTCGGAGATGCTGCATGTCCGTTTTCAACCGCCTGCTCGCCAGTCGGAAGGGTGCTGCCGCCATTGAATTCGCGATCATTGCGCCGCTTTTCTTCATGTGCGTGCTGACGCTGATAGCTTACGGGATCTATCTGAGCGCCGCACATTCCATCCAGCAGGTCGCCGCGGATGCGGCACGGACTGCGATTGCGGGCCTTTCGCTGGAAGAACGGGAGCGCCTTGCCACCGATTACATCCGGCGCACGACGATGAACCAGACCTTCATCGACTCCTCCCGCATGAACGTCACCGTCCGCGATGACGCCAACAATACCAACCAGTTCACCGTCACCATTTCCTACGACGCAAGCGATCTTCCGATCTGGAAGCTTTTCACCTTTGCCCTGCCGGGCGAGCAGATCGAGCGTTACGCGACGATACGCGTGGGAGGTATCTGAGATGCATGGAGCGACAACCGCCTTCCGCCGATGCCTGAAGTCCCGCACCGGCAATATTGGGGTCTCGGCGGCGCTCGTCATGCCGCTGGTGGTCGCGTCGATGGGGCTCGGCATCGATTACGGCTATCTTACCCTTCAGCGGCGCGAGCTGCAGTCTGTCGCGGACCTCGCCTCCATTGCGGCGGCCGCCGATGTAAGCTCCGCCGAAGAGGCCGTCCTCGCCCACTTCCGGAGCAACGATCTCGGCTTCGCCGTCTCGACTCCCTCGGGGCTGATGACGGTTGACGGCAAGCTGCTGCCGAACGACGTCGAAACCGCCGCCAAGGGGGTGGCGACGATCGTGCGCGGGCGCTACGTCCCCGACCCGGCGATCGATGCCGGCCAAAGGTTCATCAGGGGGGCCCTGCCCGCCGACGCCGTCCAGGTTACGCTCGAGAAGAAGGGCGACATCTATCTCGCGGCGCTGTTCAGCGAGCCGCCGGATTTGAGCGTAATCGGTACCGCGGCGAGTTCAAAGATCGCTGCCTTCTCCGTCGGCTCCCGCCTTGCCAGCCTCAACGGCGGTCTCTTGAACGCGATCCTCGGCCAGATGCTCGGCACCAATATTGCGCTGAAGGTCATGGATTACGAGGCATTGATCGACGCCGACATCGATATCCAGCCATTCCTCAAGATCATCGCCACCCGCCTCAGTCTCACGGCCGCTTCCTACGAAGACGTGCTGACGGCGGAGCTGACGGTGCCGCAATTGCTCGGGTCGCTTCGGCTTGTGCAGGGCCTCTCCGGAACGGTGACTTCAGCGCTCAAGACCGTCGAACTCGCGACAGCCGGAAACAAGCAGACACTCACTCTGGCGCAGATCCTCAACATCGACCCGAAGAAGAGCCTCGGCGTCGATGCGGGCTCGGACTGGGCGATGAAAGTCAGTGCATTGCAGATCGTCTCCGCCGCTGCGGTGATCGCCAACGGCGAGCATCAGATCGCACTCGACGCCGTTGCAGGCTTGCCGGGCATCGCCTCGGTAAAGGTCAGGCTCGCGATCGGCGAACCGCCCCTGGAAACGCCGAGCCATCGCCTGGGTTCACCCGGCGCGGCCGTAAGAACGGCACAAACGCGCCTCGCTGTCGAAGTCGTCATCGACGGTCTCGCGGCTCTCGCCGGGACCCGCATACGGCTGCCGATCTATGTCGAACTCGCCCATGCGGAAGCAAAGCTCTCGGATATCCGCTGCTACGGCGGAACGCCGGAGAATGCGGCGGTGATCATAGATGCGGTCCCGGGCGTGGCGGAGATCGCCCTCGGCGATGTCGATCCCACCGTCCTGTCGAGCTTTTCGTCCGATGCCCGGGTGACGCGGGCGCGGCTCCTCGACGGTCTCATCAAGATCGACGGCATCGCCCATGTCGAGTCCAAGAACCTGCAACCCTCTCGCCTGGCATTCAGCCCTGCCGAGGTTTCCTCGCGGACGATCAAGAGCGTCTCGACCAGGGATATCCTCTCATCGACGACCAGGACCCTGCTCGGCAATCTCGACGCGCAGATCAATGTGGGCGGTCTCCTCTCGATCGGAAGCCCGACTTTGTTGCAGCAGGCTCTGGCGCAAACACTCGGCGCCGTGACCGCACCCGTCGATCAATTGCTCTACAATCTCCTGCTCCTGGTCGGCGTGCGCGTCGGCGAGGCCGACGTGCGCGTCACCGGCGTCAAATGCCAACGGCCCGTTCTCGTTCAGTAAAGCGCTCGCACACGTGCAGATTTCAATTTCATGTGAAACAAAACGCAGGCCTTGCGCATTGAGCATAACGCGTGAATGGTAAATGTGGGGCGAAGGGACCATGCAGTGCCCCCAGCGCAGGAGTGGGGGCACGCGCAGCAGATGCAGCGGGTCGCGGAGAAGGGCAGCTCTGAGCAGCAGGTGCCAACCGGCTTGACGGTTGGCGACTTGGTGCGAAATCCTAATTTCCCGCAGATATTGCAGGCAGGCGCGCGAACGCTGATCGCCCTCAATGACCTCTTTCCGCGCGTGGCGCGCCTGGTGGCGTCACACCAGAAGTGGATGCTGACGCAAGCGGCCTATTCGCTCCATCTCGAACGGGACGTCAACAACCCGGAATCGGGTATCACCGCCGCACGGTTGCTCAAATTCATGCGCGATACCGGGGGCGCCAGCCGCAACACGGCCGCCGCTTTCCTCGCGGAACTGGTCGCTTACAAGATGCTTCAGCCGGCATCCGGCGGACGTACCAAGAGAGCGCGTCCCCTCGAGCCGACCGAGGTCAGCGAAACCGCGATGCGACTCTGGTTCAAGAGTCAGATGAGCACGATCGATCTCCTTGACGGCGGCACCAGGGTCGAACGCGTCGAAGCGGACAAATCGATTTTCGAGCGCGCCCAGCCGCTCGCGGCACGGCGCCTCCTCTCCGACAGCAGATGGACGACGCCACCGAAGGGTGTCGCCATCTTTGTCTGGTCCGAATCGGGCGGTGTGATCCTCGACGATCTCATGACGCGCGTCTCCGAATTCGCGCCAATGGACGGCAAGGTATGGGTCGAGGTCAGCCTGGCGAAACTGGCCGAGCACTACCTGATATCGAATACCCATGTCCGCCGGATATTCGCCAGAGCCGACGCAGCCGGGTTCCTTGGAAAATCCGAGGATGGACGACGCGGACGGTTCTGGCTGAGCGCACGGCTGATCGAGGAATATGTCTCCTGGCAGGCGGTCAAGATCGAGGCGTTGGCCAGTGCCTATGATCAAGCCTCCGATTGGGCTGCTTGACTGCCGAGCATTCTCTGCCCGCTACGGCCGCGATCCTGCAAAGCGCGGCAGGTCGTCGCTGATATCGTAATAGTGCCCCTTGTCCGCGCAAAAGATGTGATAGCCGGGCTCGAGCGCCACCGACCCGTCGAATGTACCGGCGAGAATGGACGTGTAGTCCAGTCCATCCGCCTTCCAGAACAGGGCCGATCCGCAATACCGGCAGAAACCGCGTCGCGCCTCATTGCTGGAACGGTACCAGGTCACGTTCTCGACGCCTTCCACTTCCATTTCACGGTCGAGCACATTGGTGGCCGCGTAGTAGAGCCCGGTTTGCTTTCGGCATTGAGAGCAATGGCAGAAGATCAGTTCGCGAAGCTTTCCGCGCGTCTTGAAACGAACAGCGCCGCAAAGGCAACCGCCCTCGTTTATTTCCATCGTCTGCCCCCCTTCGAACCTATGCACTTCAACACATAAAGGCCGGACAAGCTTTCAAGCTGGCCCGGCCAAAGTCAAATTCAGAGAATGCGCCGCAGGTTCAGAAATATTGAACTGATGGCTTCATCGAACCGATCAGCCGTTGACGACCATCTTCTTCTCGTCGCGGCCGCCCTTCATCCGCTCGGCGAGCAGGAAGGCCAGCTCAAGTGCCTGGTCGGCATTGAGGCGCGGATCGCAATGGGTGTGGTAGCGATCGGCAAGGTCGTCGCCTGAAAGCGCACGCGCGCCGCCGGTGCACTCCGTGACGTCGTTGCCGGTCATCTCGATATGGATGCCGCCCGGATGCGAACCTTCGGCGCGATGAATCTGGAAGAAGCTTTCGACTTCGGACAGAATCCGCTCGAACGGCCGGGTCTTGTAATTGTTGAGCGTGATCGTGTTGCCATGCATCGGATCGCAGGACCACACCACCTTCTTGCCCTCCCGTTCGACGGCTCGGATGAGGCGCGGCAGATGCTCGGCGACCTTGTCGTGCCCGAAGCGGCAGATCAGCGTGAGACGTCCCGCCTCGTTGGCGGGATTGAGGATGTCGATCAATTCGAGAAGGCCGTCCGCCGTCAGCGACGGGCCGCACTTCAGGCCAAGCGGATTCTTGATGCCGCGGCAATATTCGATATGCGCGTGATCGGGCTGGCGCGTACGGTCGCCGATCCAGATCATGTGGCCGGACGTCGCGTACCAGTCGCCCGAGGTGGAATCGACGCGCGTGAGCGCCTGCTCGTAACCGAGCAGCAGAGCTTCGTGGCTGGTGAAGAAATCCGTTTCACGCAGGCTCGGATGGTTTTCAGCGGTGATGCCGATCGCCTTCATGAAATCCATCGTCTCGGAGATCCGGTCGGCGAGCTTGCGGTAGCGCTCTGCCTGAGGGCTGTCCTTGACGAAACCGAGCATCCACTGATGGACGTTCTCGAGATTGGCGTAACCGCCCATGGCAAAGGCGCGCAGCAGGTTGAGCGTCGCCGCGGACTGGCGATAGGCCATGACCTGACGTTCCGGATTGGGCACGCGTGCCTCCTCCGTGAACTCTATGCCGTTGATGATGTCGCCGCGGTAGCTCGGCAGCGTCACATCGCCCTGCTTCTCGACGCCCGACGAGCGCGGCTTGGCGAACTGGCCGGCAATGCGGCCCACCTTGACGACCGGCTGCTGCGCACCGAAGGTCAGGACGACGGCCATCTGCAGGAAGGCGCGGAAGAAATCTCGGATCGTATCGGCGCCATGCTCGGCGAAGCTCTCGGCGCAGTCGCCCCCTTGCAACAGGAAGCCGCGCCCCTCGGCAACGTTGGCAAGCGCGCTCTTGAGACGGCGCGCCTCTCCGGCGAAGACAAGTGGCGGATACTTGGCAAGACGCGCTTCCACGCTATCGAGCACTGCGAGGTCCGGATAGTCCGGCACCTGCTGAATGGGTTTTTGCCGCCAGCTGTTCGGAGTCCAAGTCTGTGCCATTTCCATCACCTGTTGTCTGACGCGGATCGGCCCGCGTCGCGCCCTGCGGCCGTCATGCGGCCCGGCATCCGGATTTGCATGCGCCCGCGTCGGCAGCCCTGCCGATACCTGCGATCTGCCACAACGCCCGGGCGGACTACTTTCGCGGATGCGGGCTTATAAACGTTAACAGGGGGCTTGGAAAGCCATCCTACCAGAAAACGTGGACCGCCACGACGCCGACGGGAGAGGCTCAGCCGACCCTCTCTCCGTTCCTCACGCGGTAGCTCGGCTGATACATCGTGACGAGCTCCTCCGCCGCCGTCGGGTGAACCGCCATCGTCCGATCGAAATCGTCCTTCGTGCAGCCGGCCCTCAGCGAAATCCCCAACAGCTGCGCCATCTCGCCGGCATCATGGCCGAGAATATGCGCCCCGACGACCTTGCGGTCAGCGGCATTGACGACGAGCTTCATGATCGTCTTTTCCTTACGGCCGGAGAGCGTCGCTTTCATCGGCCGGAACTCGGCGCGATAGACCTCGATCTCCTGGAATTTCCGGGCCGCTTCCTCTTCCGTGATCCCGACCGTGCCGATCTCGGGCTGCGAGAACACGGCGGTCGCGATCAGGTCGTGGTCCGGCGAAGTCGGATTGTTCTTGTATTCCGTCTCGATGAAGCACATGGCCTCGTGGATCGCCACGGGGGTTAGCTGCACGCGATCGGTCACATCGCCGAGCGCGTAGATCCCCGGCGTGCTGGTGCGCGAAAAAGCGTCGACGATGATTGCGCCGAGCTCATTGGTCCTGACGCCGGCGGCCTCAAGCCCGAGACCATTCGTGTTCGGCATGCGCCCGAGCGCCAGCATCACCTGGTCGGCGACGATCTCACCATGTTTCATCGTCGTCGCCACACGCCGTCCGTCCGCATCCGCCGACACCGACTGGATGATGTCCTCGCAGAGGATGCGGATTCCCTTTTCCTCCATGGCTGCGTGCAGGCCGCGCCGCATGTCCTGATCGAAGCGGGATAGAATTTCCTTTCCGCGATAGATCAGCGTCGTTTTCACGCCCAGCCCGTGGAAGATATTGGCGAATTCCACGGCGATGTAGCCGCCGCCGGCAATGAGGATCGATTCCGGCAGCGCCGGAAGATCGAAGGCTTCGTTGGAGGTGATGCACAGTTCGTGGCCCGGCAGCGCGTCATGCGGGCTCGGATGTCCACCGACCGCGATAACGATGCGCTCCGCCGTGACGGTCTTGCCGCTGGCAAGCAGCTTCACCGTGTTCGGACCGGCGAGCTCGGCGCGCGTATCCAGGATCTCGGCGCCGGCATTCGCCAGGCCCTTACGGTAAAGACCCTCCAGCCGGGCGATTTCCTGTTCCTTCGCGGCAACGAGCTTGGCCCAATCGAAACGGCTCTCGCCGACGGTCCAGCCGAAGCCCGCCGCATCTTCGAAATGTTCCGCAAACTGCGAGGCATAAACATAGAGCTTCTTCGGTACACAGCCGCGAATGACGCACGTCCCGCCATACCGGAACTCCTCGGCGATCGCCACCTTCTTGCCGAGCGCCGCAGCCAGCCGCCCGCTTCTCACACCGCCCGAACCGCCGCCGATCACGAAGAGGTCATAGTCGAAAGCGCTCATGGGAACTCCTGCAGGAAATGAAATGTCGAATACGCCGTCGGCCGGAAGACGTCGGGCTGGAAAGCGCGAACGGAGTCGCCTTTCGCCCCTGATATAGTATTGCGACGCAAAAAAAGAAAAGCCCGGATCACTCCGGGCTCCTGTCTTGCGGCCGACCTCGTGCGGTCAGCTTCGGGTGGCCAGACCGCCGGTTCGCCCGAGGGCTTATTGGGCGGGCGCCGCAGCGCCTGCATTTGCCGCCGGCGCATTGCCTATCTTCTCATCGAGCGACTTCGTCGCTTCGCTGGTCAGGTCGCGCGAAACGCCTGCCGCCCAGATGTCGGCAGCCTTCAGCATCTCACGCGAGGCGATCGGGCCGTCGTTCAAAAGCTTCTTGCCCGCGGTCGAGTTGTAGAAGTCGGCGATGGCGTTCAGCTCTTCGACGGTAAAGGTCTTCGCGTAGATGGTCGCGGCTTCGCGCTCCAGATCCGAACGCCGCCCGGCGAGGCTGAGCGCCTTCTCGTCCACGGTCGCGGTGATCAGTTCCTGATGGTTCGGCGACGCCTGAATGAGCGTGTTCTTCAGGCGTTCGGCGAGGTTCGGCAGAATGTTGTCGAAGCTGTTGGTCACGCCGAGCGCCGCGATCGTCGCACGCGCAGCCTTGATCTGATCTTCCGTCACGTCCTGTGCCCGTACCGCCGGAACCGAAACCGAAACGAGGATCGCAGCAGTAGCGAAAGTGCGGGCAAGACCTGCGAATTTGTTCATATTTATCCATGCTCCTGTGTTGGCACGTGCCGCCCGGCCGATAGCCGCCGCCTGGCTGACCTGTGCAAAATCTGTCTCTCGATACGCCCCGCGCCACTCAGCCGAAGCGGCTCAAGACGCCGTAAGCGTGCGCGCTCCCTCAGGACCGGCAATGATCGCCATCGACGCCACATCTATGAAAAGCCCGTGCTCAACGACCCCCGGGATGGCGTTCAGCTCCACCGCGAGCGCATCTGCATCAGGAATACGGCCAAAAGATGCATCGAGAATGAGGTGTCCGCCATCGGTCATGAAGACTCCATCGCCGGAGGATCGTACGACGATTTCCCCTGCCAGACCCAGCCGCGAGGCGGTCTTCTCGATCGCGAGCCTCGTGGCGACCTGGCCGAAAGGATTGATCTCGATCGGCAGCTTGAAAGCGCCCAGCACGTCCACGACCTTCGATTCGTCGGCAATGACGATCATCCGCGTCGAGGCGCTCGCAACGATCTTCTCGCGCAGCAACGCACCGCCGCCGCCCTTGATCAGGCGCAGCTTTCCGTCGACCTCGTCGGCCCCGTCAATCGTCAGGTCCAGTTCCGGCAGTTCGTCGAGCGACTTTAGAGGCACACCGAGCTCGAGGCAGAGGCGCGCAGTCCGCTCGGACGTCGGAACGCCGGAGATCTGAAAGCCGGATGCCACTTTCTCGGCCAGCAATCGGACGAATTCTTCAGCCGTCGAGCCTGTGCCTATTCCAAGCCGCATGCCGCTTTCGACATGTTCAAGTGCCGCTTCGGCGGCCTTGATCTTCATCTGGCGGGCGTCCATGCGCCACTCGCTCCCTCTCGATCCACGTCAGGCGGGGGCGTCGCCCTCGGCCGCCACCCTCCAATTCCGCTGAGACACTTACACGCCCGCCGCGGCAAACAAAAGTCAAAATGCACGGCCGGAACCGGATTCGGGCAGCGCTACGACCTAGGTCGCCATTGCATTCCGCGCCGACTTCGCCTACCCGGACGGACAAGGTTTTGCAGAACGAGGTTGCCGGTGTCCCTGCCCCTAGTCGTCTTCGATCTCGACGGTACGCTCGTCGACACAGCGCCCGATCTTGTCGCCAGCTTGAACCATGCGGTGACGCAAGCCGGTATCGAGCCGGTGACCTACGCGGATCTCACGCATCTGGTCGGCCACGGCGCACGGGCCATGATCGAGAGGACTTTCGCGCTTCGCGGCAGAACGATCGCCGAAGAAGAACTGACCTGGCAGATGAAAGAGTTCGTCGATTTTTATCACGGATCGATGCCGGGTGAATCCCTTCCCTATCCGGGGCTGATCGAAGCGCTCGACCGCCTGCAGGATGCGGGGCTGAAACTCGCAGTCTGCACCAACAAGCCGGAAATGCTGGCAAAGCGTCTTTTGGAAGGGTTGGGACTACTTGGCCGCTTTGCGGCGATCTCCGGTGGCGATACCTTCACCGTCCGCAAACCGCATGCCGACCACCTGCTGTCGACGGTCTCGAATGCCGGGGGGATGGCCGAACGGGCGGTCATGGTCGGCGACAGTCTCAACGACGTTCTCGTCGCCCGAAATGCCTCTGTTCCGTCGATCGTCGTGCCCTTCGGCTATTCGGACGTGCCGATCGAAAGCCTGCTGCCCGATCGTATCATCGGGCACTTCGACGAATTGACACCGGATCTGGTCGAGACTGTGCTCTCCCGCAAGCCGAAGTGAAAGGGGCCGCTCGTGTAACGCGGCCCACCTCCTCATCCTTCCAGACTCCGCGCCTTGCGCGTGGCCTCGAAAGCGCGATTCATATACATATCGCGTTCGTAGACGTCGTCGAAATACTCGACGGTTCCGTCCTTGTTCGGCCAGGCGGTAAAGTAGGAAACATAGACCGGGACCTTGGCGGATACCGGCAGCGCCTTGTTGCGGCCGCCCGATATTTCCATGCCGACCTCGTCGACACTTACGCCCAGAACCGCCGCCGCCATGCGCCGGGGATCGGCAAGACGCACGCAGCCATGGCTTAGCGCCCGCTGGTCGCGCTTGAAGAAGCTCTTCGACGGCGTGTCGTGCATATAGATCGCGTGCGCGTTGGGGAAGAGTATCTTGAGTTCGCCGAGCGCATTGTCGCTGCTCGGCGGCTGGCGCACGGCGATCGAGTTCGTCGATCCGTACCAGTTCACCGCGGTGGAAGGAACGACGCGGCCGCCGACTTCCACCTGATAACCCATGCGGTCCAGGTAACCCGGGTCGTTTCTAAGCTTCGGCAGCATTTCGTTGACGATGATCGACTGCGGCACGCCCCAATAGGGATTTACTTCGACCGTCTGGATTTCGTCCTGGAAGAAATATGTCTGGTTGGCCTTGGAACCGACGACCACGCGCATGGAGAACTGCTCCGTGCCCTGTTCCGTATAGGACGCGGTGAAGGCCGGCTGGTTGATGAAGACATAGCGGTCGCCAAGCCCATCCGGCAACCAGCGCGCCTGCTCCATCGCGATTTCGACCTTGTCTATCTTTCCTTGGGTCGTATCGCCGCCGGTGAGGGCGCGTATCGACGCCTGCCCGACAATGCCATCCGCCTTCAGGCCATATTCCTTCTGGAAGGCCTCGACGAGCGGCACCAGCTCGGGCGTGTAGTCCGGCGTCCCCTCATAGGCCGCGAGCACGACCGCATGCTCCGTCTTCAACGCTTCCGAGGCTTTCAACTTGATTCCGGCGATAACATTCGCGAGTTCCGGATTGCTTTCGCCGGGCTTCAACAACGTCCCCGGTGCGATCTCCACCCGCGGCGCGGCTTCCACCTGCGTCCGAAGCCGCTCGAGTTCCTGCCTCAATGCGGTAAATTGTGCGCTTTTCGGATTCTGACTTTCGACAAGCGCCGCGACATCACTGCTTGTCTCGATCTTCTCCAGAAAGCCGAGAAGATCGACGTTTTTCCGCTTGAAGTCGTGATAGCCGGAGATCCTGTTCGGATCGATACGGCCGCGCACGGTATCCTGGACATAGGTGAGCACGGCCGCGGACATCGCGATTTCGAAACGCACCAGATCCTTCTCGCGGGCGATCATGTCGCCGCGGTCGAAATCTTCCGGAGGAACGATGACGGCGTAGTCGAGCGGGTCGAGACCGACCTTCGCAGCGTCGGACAAGACGCCAAGCGCCGCCTTGGCACGGCCGCTGACGCCCGTCCCCTCGATCCACAGGAAATCCGTCCGCGTGCCGTAGAAATTCTCGACGGCTTTTGCGACCTCGGCGGGGGCGCGCACATCGACTTCCGGAAGAAACTGGCGCGCGTCGGCAAGCGGCGAGCGCAGCATGGGCGGCAGGGCCCCGTTCAGCACCGAGCCGGTGACGACGGGATCGACCAGACGATCCGTCGCGATCCGGCGCAGCGGCTCCGCCTTGTAGGTATAATAGCGCGGGCCGGTGATGCGCGGTGGCTTCGCCGCCTTCTGATCAAGCCGCTGCGGCGCGAACATGTCCACGCCCGGAAGCTGCCGCCGAGGCTGCACCTGCTCCTGCACGTCGCGCTTCTTGCCTCCGCGGATGAAGTCCATGAAGGTGATTGCAGACGCCGGCTGCACATCCATGGTTGCAACCACACAGCCACTCATGAGCGTGACAATCGCTGCCGACTTGATGATTCTCATAGATACAAACGTCCCCGTATTGCGTCGCCGCCGAATGCAGCCGCCGCCAGATTCTCGCCACGCCCTCGTGCTCCGAGAGTTATAGAAAAGGATGGTGAATGAAAAGGAAACGAAGCCTCCCGAATCCGCGCCCCGCGTCTCGCCGCGATCCGTTTTCAGCCATGCCCCTTCGCCTAAAAATCTGATTTGCATCTACTTTGCCCGGCCGGGCGCGATGCCGATGTTCCCTGCGACACAAGGAAGACGCGCAACGGAAGATTGCGGATGTGACGGAAAGGACACATCGCTGCCGGCCGGAAACCCATGTCGGCGATGCCCGGTCGGAGCTTGCCGCTCGGCGGCAATTCAAACGATTGTAGGTGTTCCGAGCCCCCGCGGCCCCTTTACAAGGCAGCATGGCCAAGGCAGAGAAATGCCCGGCAGCGGGGAGTAAGATCGGCCTTGGACCCGGTCCCCGCCTCGGCTTCATGAACCGCATGACGAAAGCAGGTATCACGATGACATCGACCCGCACGGAAACAGATACGTTCGGCCCCATCGAAGTGGCGAGCGACCGCTATTGGGGCGCCCAGGCGCAGCGATCGCTGGGCAATTTCAAAATCGGCTGGGAAAAGCAGCCTCTGGCAATCGTGCGCGCACTCGGCATCGTCAAACAGGCGGCTGCCCGCGCCAACATGGCGCTCGGCCGCCTCGACCCGGCGATCGGCGACGCCATCGTCAAGGCCGCACAGGAGGTGATCGACGGCAAGCTTGACGAGCACTTCCCTCTCGTCGTGTGGCAGACGGGCTCCGGAACCCAGTCGAACATGAATGCGAACGAGGTCGTTTCCAACCGTGCGATCGAGCTGCTCGGCGGCGTCATGGGTTCGAAGAAGCCGGTTCACCCGAACGATCACGTCAATATGAGCCAGTCGTCGAACGACACCTATCCCACGGCCATGCACATCGCCTGTGCGGAGCGCGTGATCCACGATCTGCTGCCGGCGCTCAAGCACCTGCACAAGGCGCTCGAAGAGAAGGTGAAGGCTTTCGATCACATCATCAAGATCGGCCGCACCCACACGCAGGACGCAACGCCCCTGACGCTGGGGCAGGAGTTTTCCGGCTATGCGGCGCAGGTCGCCTCCTCGATCAAACGGATCGAGATGACGCTCCCCGGCCTTTGCGAGCTCGCCCAGGGGGGGACCGCGGTCGGCACCGGGCTCAATGCGCCGGTCGGATTTGCCGAGAAGGTCGCCGAGGAAATCGCTGCCATCACCGGCATCGGCTTCACTTCCGCGCCGAACAAGTTCGAAGCGCTGGCCGCCCACGACTCGATGGTCTTCAGCCACGGGGCAATCAACGCCACCGCCGCCGCGCTCTTCAAGATCGCCAACGACATCCGCTTCCTCGGCTCCGGCCCCCGCTCCGGCCTCGGCGAGCTTTCACTGCCGGAAAACGAGCCGGGCTCGTCCATCATGCCGGGCAAGGTCAACCCGACTCAGTGCGAGGCGCTCACCCAGGTCTGCGTCCAGGTCTTCGGCAATCATGCGGCGCTGACCTTTGCCGGCAGCCAGGGCCACTTCGAGCTCAACGTCTACAATCCGCTGATGGCGTACAACTTCCTGCAGTCGGTGCAACTGCTCGCCGATGCGGCTATCTCCTTCACCGACAATTGCGTCGTCGGGATCGAGGCGCGGGAGGACAACATCAAGGCGGCGCTCGACCGTTCGCTCATGCTGGTGACTGCGCTTGCGCCGAAGATCGGCTACGACAACGCGGCCAAGATCGCCAAGACCGCCCACAAGAACGGTACCACGCTTCGCGAGGAGGCCGTCGGCGGCGGTTACGTCACGGACGAGGAGTTCGACGCCGTCGTCCGCCCCGAAACCATGATCGGCCCGGCCTGATCGCACTTCATGCGGCCGCGGCTCGACATGGTGCCGCCGCGGCCGCCTACCACATCGTCTTCGCGGCGCGGCCGGGCCATTCCCGGTCGTAGCTTTCCTTGTCGAAATCGGCCTTGGCAGCTTTCAGCAACGCGCCGGGCGTCGGCAGCGAGGCCGCATCGGCGAAGCGCTCCGCATTCCAGAGCTGCGAACGGATCAGGGCCCGGGCGCATTGGAAATAGACCTCGCCGATCGTGACCACGATGACGCTGCGCGGATGCTTCCCATCGACCTCGAAGGAACCGGTCAAGGCAGGGTCGACGCTGACGACGGCGGTGCCGTTGATGCGGATGGTCGTATTCGATCCGGGCACGAGGAAGAGCAGCGCCACTCTCGGATCGCGCACGATATTGGCAAGCGAGTCCACCCGGTTGTTACCGCGCCAGTCGGGCATCAGCACGGTCTTGTCGTCCGCGATGCGGACGACGCATTGATCGTCGCCCCGCGGCGAACAGTCGAGTCCCTCAGGACCAACGGTGGCGAGCGCTGCGAAGGGCGAGGCTTCGATCATTTCCCTGTATTCGGCCGTCAGTGCACTGGTTACCTTGACGATCGATGCCTCGCTCGTTCCGCCATAGAGCGCCTGCAACTCCTCGACCGTTCCGATAATCGTCATCTCATCCCTCCTGCAACGGTGCTGCGGCTGCCACGCCGAAAATCGCGATCTCTGCGCGCCCGTTTCGAGGAATAGCATGACGGCCTGATGACGCCATCAGGCGATTTTTGACATGGGAGCCTCTTTCCTGCGCTCCCAGAGGAATTCCGTGATCCTCTCGATGACCGGAGCGGCGGAAACGATGCGGCGATGCCCGAGACCGTTCGCCCAGTGCAATTCTACATTTGGTCCGACCGCGCCGTAGCGGCGCGCGTGATCGGCAGGGACCTCCTTGTCGTCCTCGGCATGGATGACCAGAACCGGCTTGCGGAGTGCCGCCAGGATGCGGGTGGCATCGAAACCCTCAATGCGACGCCCGGAGAGCCGCTCCACCATGCCCTCGAAAGCTGCCTGCGCCTTCGGCGCGAGCCCCAACGTCCGGCCGAAGCCCCTGAAGAGCCATGTCATTTCGCTTGGCGCACCGATCAGGACCAGTTTCCCGGGAACGCGCGCCGGTACATCGCAGAGCACTGCCCCGGCCGCGCAAGCAAGGCTCGCGCCGCCGAAGGAATGGCCTATACCGACATCGAATCCGTCGAAATGGCGCCACGCCGCATCGATCGCCCTCACCGCTTGCGGCATGGTCAGCGTCCGCCCGGGCGACGCTCCATGTCCCGGCAAGTCGAGCGCCACCACCTCAGCGCCTGAGGAGAGCAGCCCGTCGATCAGCGTTGCCAGATAGTCGCTGCGAGATCCCCAGCCGTGCGCGACCAGTACCCGCGGCCCGCGGCCGCCCATCCGCCGTTCGAAATGCCGAGCGGCAGCCCAGCCGCCCGCAAAGGACAACGTGACCTTCCGCGATCGTTGCATGATCGGGACTGCCGCTTTGAGCAGCGCCGCCTCCTTGCCGTTTTTTGGCTTCCGGCTCGGGGTGCGGCAGAATATCCAGAATGCGGACTTGCCCGCCTTGTCGGCCGAAAACGCGGAAACGGCCTTCAGCGATAGACGGATGACCTTGATCGCAAAGGATGGCATAGTGGCGCTTTCTAATGTTCAACCATGAACATAATTGTACAACGATGAACAAAAAGCAAGCACAGATCGAAAGCCACCACTTTCCCTGGGATCATCCTCGTTTTCGAAGTTGGATCGCCGTTGCCCGCGCCTGTCAGCTGATGCAGCAGACATTGACGCGGCGGCTGACCCATCTCGATGTGAAGCCGCCGCACCTGGACATCCTGGTCAATCTCTACCGCTTCGACGGCATCACCCAGCAGGAGCTTGCACGCAAGCTGCTCGTCGGCCGCTCAAACATGAGCATGCTGCTGCCGCAGCTCGAAAGGCGCGGCCTCATCGAAAGGCGGGGCGACGCAAGAGACAAACGCGTGTTGCGTCTGTCGCTGACCTCAGCAGGAAGGGCCTTGACCGAGGAGGCAATGGAAATTCAGACGGCGCTCATCGAGAGTTCGCACGGCGGGGAGCCGATCGAGGACTGCGTCAAGGTCGCCGAGTCGATGGAGCGGATCATCGCCACCTTGCTCAAGGACGATGAGTTGGCGGCGGGAGGCTGAACGAGGCTTCCCCGGTCGGCGGCTACCGGACGCTGCCAGACGTCAGCGCGGCTTTTCGGGTTTGTCGCGCGACATACCCTTGTCGGCGAGTTCCTGCTCATAGGCCTTGAAGAGCTCTTCGCCTTTCTCGCCGAGCTCTCGCAGATAGGTCCAGGTGTAGATGCCGGTGTCGTGCGAATCGTCGAAACCGATTCGCACCGCGTAATTTCCCGTCGGCTGGACCGAGATGATCTGGACGTTGCGCTTGCCCGGGACCGTCACCCGCTGGCCGGGGCCGTGTCCTTGCACCTCTGCCGAGGGCGAGAGGACCCGCAGGAGTTCCGCGGAAAGGTCGAAGGCCGCGCCGTCGTCGAAGGTAACGGACAGGCGGTGGCGATCCCTAGATATCCGCAGTTCGGTGGGCCAGAATACGCTCATCGTCATTGCTCCGTGTTCGTCCCCGTTCAAGTAAAGCAGAATTGAACGGTCGGAAATCGTCCGCAGACGGCTTTCCAGATATTTGAAACAGTTTGCGACAGGATGCGCCTTGACGCGACCCTTTTTGACCACGACATTGAATGCGCAGGGAGAAAAGACTTGAACACGGCCGCTATAGACCAGACCGACGCCAGACCGCTCGACACCACGACTGCCCCGATGGTCGATCCATTCGGCCGCGCGGTCACCTATCTGCGCGTCTCGGTCACCGACCGCTGCGACTTCCGCTGCACCTATTGCATGGCGGAACACATGGCCTTCCTGCCGAAGAAGGACCTGTTGACGCTGGAGGAACTCCAGCGCCTCTGTTCCGCCTTCATTGCCAAGGGCGTGCGCAAGCTGAGGCTCACCGGCGGGGAGCCGCTGGTGCGTAAGAACATCATGTTCCTCATTCGCGAACTCGGCAAGGAGATCGAAGCGGGACGGCTGGATGAACTGACACTCACCACCAACGGATCGCAGCTTTCCAAATTTGCCGCCGAACTCGTCGATTGCGGCGTGCGGCGGATCAATGTCTCGCTCGACACGCTCGACCCCGACAAGTTCCGCCAGATCACCCGCTGGGGCGAATTGGCAAGGGTGCTCGAAGGCATCGATGCGGCGTTGGCAGCCGGATTGAAGGTGAAGATCAATGCGGTCGCCCTCAAGGACTTCAACGACGCCGAGATACCGGAACTGATGCGCTGGGCGCATGGCCGCGGCATGGATCTGACGCTGATCGAGACCATGCCTATGGGCGAAGTGGACGAGGACAGGACCGACCATTACCTGCCGCTCTCGGAGATGCGCAGGCGGCTCGAGGCCGACTTCACGCTCAGCGACATCCCCTACCGCACCGGCGGCCCGGCGCGCTACGTCGAGGTCGCGGAGACCGGCGGCCGCCTCGGCCTGATCACGCCGCTCACGCACAATTTCTGCGAAAGCTGCAATCGCGTCCGGCTGACCTGCACCGGCACGCTCTATATGTGCCTCGGCCAGAACGACGCCGCCGATCTGCGCGCCGCATTGCGCGCCACCGACGACGACGCCTATCTCGCGCAGGTCATCGACGAGGCGATCGGCCGCAAGCCGAAGGGCCACGACTTCATCATCGACCGCGAGCACAACCGCCCCGCCGTCGCCCGCCACATGAGCGTCACCGGGGGATAACGGCGACAGTCTTGGCCCTCATCCGCCTGCCGGCACCTTCTTCCCGCAAGCGGGGCGAAGGGACAAGCGGCAAGGCATTGCTCGGCTCTATGTCACATCTCCTATCGCACCGGTTTTGAAGCGCTCAGCTCTTTGATCTGCTGGATGTTTTTGTCCTTTATCGGATAGGATTTAAGGAACATGCAGTAGGGATTCGCCACGCCGGGAAGGCTCGCGCCGTTCGGCCACAAGCTATCAGGAATGAGAATGCGCTCGTCAGCCAATTTCCGCGGCATCGTCTTCATGTGCCTCGCGATGATCGGGTTCGCCTGCAACGATGCGCTGGTAAAATCGGTCACCGGCGCCATGAATACAGGCCAGATCATGTTCATGCGCGGATTGCTGACGACGCTGATGGTGGTCGTAGTCGCATACCGCTTCGGCGCCTTCCGGCCGGTTCGGACGATCTTCAGGCCGGCCATACTGCTGCGCATCGCCATGGAGGCGCTTGCATCGGTGACCTATATCTCCGCGCTCGGCCAGATCCCGCTCGCCAACGCTTCGGCGATCATGCAGGCACTTCCGCTGGCGGTCACGCTCGGCGCCGCGCTGTTTCTCGGCGAGCCCGTCGGCTGGCGGCGGTGGGCGGCGATCGTCGTAGGCTTCGCCGGCGTCCTCATCGTATTGCGTCCTGGTCCCGAGGGCTTCACCGCGGCGGCCCTCACCGTCGTCGCTTGCGTCTTCTGCACCGCGACCCGCGACCTCTGCACCCGCCGCATCGGCACCGACGTGCCGTCGCTGTACATCACCGTGACGACCTCACTCGTGACGACGCTGGTCGGTGCGGCCCTCATCGTCCCGCTCGGTGGCTGGCAACCGATGTCTGCGACGTCTCTCAGCCACATCGCCGGCGCCAGCGTGCTTCTGATGCTCGGCTATCAGACGATCGTACTCGCGATGCGCGAGGGCGAGATCTCCGTCATTGCGCCATTCCGCTACATGAGCCTTCTCTGGTCGGTCACCCTCGGGGTCGTCTTTTTCGCAGAGACGCCGGACCGCTGGATGCTGGCGGGCGTCGCCATCATCATCGGTTCCGGCCTTTATACTTTCTATCGCGAGAGCAAGCGCGGCCGGCAGGCGGTCGCGCAGCGCGCACTCGGCGGCCCCCTGGAATAGCTGAGGACGTTCTCGATGACAGGCGCCCCCTCCCACGCCACATTCCCTCCGGCAGTCATCCTCGCCGGCGGACTTTCTTCGCGCATGGGGCGCCCGAAGGCAGGACTGGTGCTCGGGGGCAGGAGCATGCTTACGCGCGTGATCGAGCGCCTCCGGCCACAGGTCGCCGGCATCGCCATCAATCTGAATGCCGATCCGGATCCTGCTTCTGCGTTTGGTCTCGAGGTCGTGCCGGACACGATACCCGGATTCGTCGGCCCGCTGGCCGGCATTCTGGCCGCCATGCGCCATACTGTGCGCAAGTCACCGGGGGCTAGCCATGTGCTCACCGTGCCGGTCGACACGCCCCTCTTTCCCAAGAGCCTTGCCGCCCGGCTGAAGACCGCCATCACGTCCGGGGGTGAAATCGCCGTCGCTTTCTCGGCCGGTGAGATGCATCCGCTTTTCGCGCTCTGGCCCGTCGCGCTCGCCGATGATCTTGAGGCGTGGATTCATGCGGACGAAAAGCGGCGCGTCCGTGCCTTCATTGCGCGGCACGAATCGGCAACGGTAGAGTTTCCCCTGATCCCGACGGCGGCCGGACCGCTGGACCCTTTCTTCAACATCAACACCCCCGAAGAGCTTCGGCAGGCTGAGGCCTGGTTGCCCTATCTGGAGGATCGCGAACCATGAACGACCCCTTGCGCCCACCGAAGATTTTCGGAATCGCCGGCTGGAAGAATTCCGGGAAGACCGGCCTGATGGTCCGTCTTGTCAGCGAAATGACCCGGCGCGGCTATATGGTCTCCACGATCAAGCACGCGCATCACGACTTCGACATCGACAAGGTCGGCGCCGACAGCTACCGCCACCGCGAGGCCGGCGCGCATGAGGTAACGATCGTTTCATCGACGCGCTTCGCAATCATGCATGAATTGCGTGGGGCGCCGGAGCCCACATTCGAAGAGATCTTGTCGCGTCTTGGCCCCTGCGACCTGGTACTGATCGAAGGCTACAAGCGCGAGCCTGTCCCGAAAATCGAGGCGCGCCGCGAGGAATCGGCCCATCGCGAACCGCTCGCTCCGAGCGATCCGCATATCATGGCCATCGCTGCCGATCACCCGGTCGCGGACACCGGGCTCCCCGTATTCGACCTGGACGACACGCAGGCGATCGCCGATTTCGTCGAGAAGGTCACGGGACTGCGTGACTGACGGTCGAGTGGACGGCATCCATCCAAGACAAGCGCACACAGGCGGGCTGTAGAACGCACAAATAATCGGGGCCGGTTTCCCGGCCCCGATGTCAGTTCGCATGCTTCGTTGCCCCTACCGCTGCGCTACAGGGCGCACCAGCGGTGTCACGCGGCGAATGGTGACGCGGCGGTTCTCCTGCTCCGGCCCATCCGTGCGGATCTTGAGGAACCGCTCTCCATAGCCCTGGGTGACGAGGTTTTCGGCCGGGATGCCATAGACCTCGGTCAGGAGCACTGCGACGGACTCGGCACGCTCGTCGGAGAGGACCAGGTTGGACTGGTCGGCGCCAACGGCATCCGTGTGACCCTCGATGAAGAAGGTTTCACCCGGATCCTTCTCAAGGACCTTGTTCATTGCCTCCGCGACGTTGCGCATGGTCTTCGCCTGCGACATCGATACCTCGGCGCTTCCCGTCGCGAAGGTGATGGTGTCGAGATCGATACGGCGAACCTTGTCGCGCAGGCGGGCGGAGTGACGCACCTCATCGATGGTGTAGACGCGTTCGACCGGCTCGACCGGGGGTTCGGACAGGAACTCGTAGTAATCCCGGTCCGGATCCTCGGCGACGTCGACGATATATTCGTCCACCGGTATCGACAGGCGCATCGGCGGCAGATCGTAACCCACGTCGACGATAGTAGGCCGGTCTTCTTCATATTCCGGCGCGTACATCATGACATATTCCTCGCCGCCGCGATCGACGCGCGTGCGCGTCAGGATGTCTCCGTACTCGTTGTAGATGGTGACGATCCGATAGCCGCCGGGGCGGACGATCGTCTCGCGGACGCGGCCCCGCGGAAGAGTCTCGTAGAAACTCTCTTCCGAATTCCTGCGCAGACGCGGCCGGTCGTCACCGCGCACGAAGATGCGATCGCCGACGCCGAGGATGACACGATCGTCGACCTCTTCGACAACCCTCACCTCCGTCACATTGTTCTCGGTGGTGTTATTGACGGTCGTGTTGTTCACCGTGTTGTTTATGACGGTGTTGTTGATGATGTTGGTCGTCTGCGGCACTGTAAAGGTCGGAGCCTCTTCGACGCGCTCGCCCTCTTCGCTGAGCACAGCCTCGATCTTCTGCGGAATTTCTTCCCTGGCTTCGGCCGGGATCGCCGCCTGTGCCGACGCATCGTCGGTCGGTACTTCTACGCTCTCCTGCTTGGCACGCAGTTCCTCGCGCTGCTTGCGTCGGGTCTCGCGCGACTGGTTGCCGCCTGCGATGTCGGCGTCCTTGTCGCTGTCGAGGACGGCTGCGCCCCTCTCGACGGGAAGCACGACGGTATCATCCGAGGCTGCGGGATCCTCAGCGATCTTCTGCCTTTCTTCCGTCGAGCGCTCATCGACGACTTCGGGAGCCGGTTGGCCGGCGGGCTGCTCACCCTGCTGTTCTGCAGTTGCGGGTGGTTCCGCGCCAGGCACCGGCTGCTGCTCGCCCTCGCCCGTCTGTTCGGCCGGCGCCTCCGTAGCGGGCTGCTCAACGGTCGTGCCGCCCTCAGGTTCGGCACCCGGCTGCTCGGCGGCTCTCTGTTCGTCCGTCTGCTGCTGCTCCTCGGCCTGTTGCTGGCGTCTCTTACGCGTAGGCTCCTGTTCCTCGGCCTGCTGCGGCGCGCCCTCCTCGGCTGCGGGCTGCTGCTCCTCGGCCTGTTGCTGGCGTCTCTTGCGCGTAGGCTCCTGTTCCTCGGCCTGCTGCGGAGCACTCTCTTCGGCTGCCGGCTGCTCTTCAGCCTGCTGCTGGCGCTTCTTGCGCCGGGGGGCCTCTTCTTCGGCCTGCTGCGGAGCGCTCTCTTCGGCTGCCGGCTGCTCTTCAGCCTGCTGCTGGCGCTTCTTGCGCCGGGGAGCCTCTTCTTCGGCCTGCTGCGGAGCACTCTCTTCGGCTGCCGGCTGCTCTTCAGCCTGCTGCTGGCGCTTCTTGCGCCGCGGAGCCTCTTCTTCGGCCTGCTGCGGAGCACTCTCTTCGGCTGCCGGCTGCTCTTCAGCCTGCTGCTGGCGCTTCTTGCGCGGCGTTTGCTGCTCCTCGGCCTGCGGCTGTTGCTCTTCCGCCTGCCCCTGTGATTCCTCCTCGGCCTGGCGCTGCTTCCGCTTCAGCAACAACTCCTCGGGCGACGGTTGGCCCTCTCCTTCCTGAGCGACTTCGAACGGAGCGGTCAGGCTGTCAGCGAAGGCCGGCTGGATCATCAGGGACGCCGAAAGAACGGGCAAGGCCACTGTTGCGAAAAGTCTGGATCGTATCGACATTGTTTCTTCCTCTTGTTCGGAGGTCCTGACGCTGGTGTGCAACCGCGACTGCAATCGCCTCGCCCACCATGACGCCCTCGTCACAGGGCCATGATCCGCGGTCCCGGCCTTTTATGCCTCGGCCGAAATGCCGTAGCCGCAACGCTGCAGCCGCGGATCGGTTCCGCTGCAAGGCCTATAGAAGCCGACATTAACCGGTCCTGAACGGCCCGTTCATCTTCGCGCGCAACTTCTGCGACGATCGAAGGACATGATTCGCGTCGAACAGTGGGAAGCAAAGCTTTCCAGTTGATTTTTGCAGGAAAACCGTACGAATATCGCCGCAACCGGCGGCTTGAAGCCCCGGCGCCAATTGGCATCCGCGAAACAAGAAGAACCGGATGCCGAGCCAACAGAGAGGACATCATGCGTATTTCCAGACGGCTTGCAGCCACCGCATCGGCTGCCGTTTTCGTGCTTATGGCCGGCGTTGCCATGGCAGAGGGCGAGAAGGTCGTGATCGGTACCGAAGGCGCCTACCCGCCCTTCAACAATCTCGAGTCGGACGGCACGCTGACCGGCTTCGACATCGACATCGCGAAGGCGCTTTGCGAAGAGATGAAGGCCGAATGTACCTTCGTGACGCAGGATTGGGACGGCATCATCCCCGCGCTGATCGCCAAGAAGTTCGATGCTATCGTCGCGTCGATGTCGATTACCGAAGAGCGTAAGCAGCAGGTCGATTTCACCAACAAATACTACAACACGCCACCGGCAATCGTGGTGCCGAAGGATTCACCGATAACCGAGGCAACCGCGGCGGCCCTTTCCGGCAAGGCGCTGGGCGCGCAGGGCTCGACCACTCACTCCAACTACGCGGAAGCGCATATGAAGGAGTCGGAGGTGAAGCTCTATCCGACCGCGGATGAATACAAGCTCGACCTCGCAAACGGCCGCATCGACGCAGCCATCGACGACGTCGTCGTGCTCTCCGAATGGCTGAAGACCGAAGACGGCGCCTGCTGCAAGCTGCTCGGCACCCTGCCCATCGATCCCGTCATCAATGGCGAGGGCGCCGGCATCGCAATCCGTAAGGGCGACGATGCGCTGCGCGAAAAGCTCAACAAGGCGATAGAGGCCATCCGCGCGAACGGCAAGTACAAGCAAATCAACGAAAAGTACTTCCCCTTCGACGTCTACGGCAGCTAATCGCAGCGTTTCCTGCGAGTATCCGGCTTTAATGCCGGGAAAATCTCGGTTGATGAGAAAAATGCAACGGCGGACGGGCTTGCCCTTCCGCCGTTTTTGTTTGACAAGGAATCTCGAAAATAAGCGTCTACAGCGTCTCGCGTCCTATAGGTGCGCAAAGGCGGCTGTAACCCTTTAAGTTGCTGCATGGTTTGTCGTTTGGTTATTTACGATTACAGCAAACATGCAGTAGACGCCAAAAACGGTACGGGGAATTATTGGCATGAGCGGACTGTTTGCCGCCCTTTCCGCCGGTCTCGCCTGGATCGGTGCGATCATCGATCCGCTATGCGGTCCCGCGGGGATCTTTCGCTGGTTCGGCTCGGGAACGCTACTTGCATGCGGAGACGCGGGTTGGGGCGATGAAATCGCCTATGGCTTCCTGGTCACCGCCAGTCTCGCGGTCGCAACGCTTCCGGTGGGCTTGGTCATCGGCTTCTTCGTCGCGCTCGCCAAGCAATCTGAGGAAAAATCCCTGCGACTGGCGGGCAACATCTATACGACGATTTTTCGGGGCCTGCCGGAACTCCTCACGCTTTTCATCGTCTATTACGGCCTGCAGATCCTGGTTCAACAGTTCCTCGCGACGGTCGGCTATGAGGGAGCGGTCGAGATCAATGCCTTCGTAGCGGGAATGATCGCACTCGGAGTGGTGTTTTCGGCCTATTGCTCCGAGGTGCTGCTTTCGGCCTTCAAGGCCATTCCTCACGGGCAGTACGAAGCCGGTGACGCGCTCGGGCTGCACCGGGGCAAGACGATGCGCCTCATCATCCTGCCGCAGCTCATCCGAATCGCGCTGCCCGGCCTCGGCAATCTCTGGATGGCGCTGCTCAAGGATACCGCCCTTGTCTCGGTCATCGGCCTTCCGGACATTCTCCGGCAAACCGGGATCGCGGCGCGCGTCACCAAGCATGCCTTCGAGTTCTTCGGCATCGCCTGCGTTCTCTTCCTCGTCCTGGCGATGATTTCCTCCGTCGTATTCTCGGCGCTCGAGCGCTCGACCAAACGCGCGGAGGCGGGCCGATGAGCATTGCCGAGACCATGATCCCGCCGCAGGCGCCGCCGCCCTCCCCGCCGAAGCCCTACACCTTCTCGCGCTTTTTCGGCAGTGTGGCGCTCGGCATCTGGCTGGCGCTCGGCGTCGGCATCTTCCTGACGGTCGTCAATGGCTGGGACCCGGAAAAATTCTCCCGCTACGGACCGAGTTTCCTCTCCGGCCTCGGAGTAACGCTGACACTCGTCATCTCGTCGATTCTCATGGGCGCCGTCCTTTCGCTGCCCGTGGCGCTCGGGCGCATGTCGAAGAACAGGCTCTGGGGCTGGCTCGCCTATGCCTATGTCTATTTCTTCCGCGGCACGCCGCTCATCACCCAGCTCTTCCTCATCTATTACGGGCTCGGCAGCTTCCGTCCGCAGCTCGAAACCGTTGGACTGTGGTGGTTCTTCCGCGATGCCTGGAACTGCGCGCTCTTCACCTTCACTCTGAACACCGCCGCCTATCAGGCGGAAATCCTGCGCGGCGCCATCGAAAGCGTGCCGCGCGGCCAGCGCGAGGGGGCCGCCGCGCTCGGCCTGCCGGAACGCGTAGCCTTCTTCAAGGTCATTCTGCCCCAGGCGATGATCGTAGCGCTGCGCCCCTACGGCAACGAAATCATCCTGATGATCAAGGGCTCGGCAATCGTGGCGATCGTCACGGTCTTCGATCTCATGGGTGAGACGCGGCGCGCTTTCTCCCGGACCTTCGACTACCAGATGTATATCTGGGCGGCGATCCTCTATCTGCTGATGGTGGAATTGCTGCGCAACATCTGGGGCTGGCTGGAAGCCCGCCTGACCCGCCATCTGAAGCGCTAAACGCGTTTGGCCGCAGGCCGTATTCCCGTAGCTTGGCAGCACTCGCCGTCATGTGCTGCCAAGCGGTTGTTTTTGTAAGAGATTTCTCGCTTTATTCACCTACATTAAGGCTTGATTAAGCAATCAAGCGCTCCATCATAGAGACCAACCTTTGTGAAAAGTGAGGTCCGCATGACGAACGACATGGAACTGCAGCTCAAGGGTTACGGGCTGACGACGGCTCAGATACTTTATCGGATGCCCGACCACCCGGCTTTCCTGCAGACATACATCTGGCAACACTACGACATCGCGCCGGACTTTCCGGAAATGCACAGCTTCCTCAAATTCTGGCAGGAGAAGCTGGACGGCCCGCTGCATTCGGTACGCTATGTGCACCGGAAGTTGATCTCGGCGTCCGAATGGCGGGCTCTCAAGGGAGAGTTTATCGTCCACTAGATCACGATGTTTTCAGGTCGGGTCGACCTAAAAACATGAACGTGATCGATTCAAGAAATTGGCGCGGGATGCAGGCGGAAAACCGCACACATTTTTCCTCATCCTGCTCCAGGTTCCGGTGCACGTCGTTGTCGGATGGGTCAGACGGATCGGGTGATGCCGCCGTCGATACGGATGTTCTGGCCGGTGATATAGCCTCCGCGGTCGCTTGCGAGCAGCGCGATCAACTCGGCCACCTCCTCCGATGCGCCGTAGCGTCCCATCGGAATCCGCCGACGGCGTTCCTCCGTTTCAGGCAGACTGTCGATAAAGCCGGGCAGAACATTGTTCATGCGGATATTGTCGGCGGCATACCGGTCGGCAAAGAGTTTGGTGAAAGCCGCAAGCCCGGAACGGAAGACCCCCGACGTTGGAAACAATGGGTCGGGTTCAAAGGCAGCGTAGGTGGAAATATTGACGATGCTGCCGGATTTCTGCTCCACCATGATCGGCGTCACCAGCCGGGTCGGCCGCACGACATTGAGGAAATAGACATCCATCCCCCGGTGCCATTCCTCGTCGGTGAGTTCGAGCACCGGAGCCCGCGGGCCATGGCCTGCCGAATTGATCAGCGCGTCCACGCGCCCCCAGGCGTCATAGGCCGTATCGACGAGCCGCTTCAGATCGTCGTTCGACTGATTCGATCCGGTGACGCCGATACCGCCGAGTTCCTTTGCGAGCGCCTCGCCCTTGCCGGACGAAGAAAGGATTGCAACCCTGTAGCCCTCTGCCGCCATCCGCCGTGCCGCCCCGGCCCCCATGCCGGAACCGCCGGCCGTGACGATCGCCACCTTCTGTTCGCTCATCTTGTGCTCCTTTTGGCATGACCGAGAGAAGCGCAGTTGAAGCAGGCCTGCGCGCCGGCATCAAATGAGAATTTCTGAAGGCGGCATCAGCAATGCGGCGCAGCGGCGCACGCAGCGTCTCAGACATGAACCTCGCCATGAGCCAATTCGCCGGCGCCTGTCGCCCTGTGGAGGGAACCGTAGAGCACGACCGCATAGAAGAGCGCGACGCCAATCGCCACGGCAACGCCCGGCACCGGACCGAGAGCGGCGTTCTCGGCAACATCGGCCCAGGAACGGACATGGCCGAAGGGCTCTCCCGTGCTCGAAATCTTCGGGGAGGAAATCTTCAGTGCCCATGCCAGGAGCAGGATCAGGTACATCCAGCAATAATTGCGCTGCAACCGCCGGCAGAGGGCCTCCCTGTAGCCCATCAGGAAAGCCGGCTGGCGCAGGCTCTTGGCGACCGACACCGACCATCTGAAGCTCGGCGTGCCTTCAGGGCACAGGATCTGCGCGAAGTAGCCGCGTTCCATCTGGCGCACGCGGGCACGATAAACGTCGAAGAAACGGTAACGCCGCGCTTCAATCAGCAGCAACAGGCTGATGAGCAGCATGGCGAAGAGAAGGACACCGTGATGGGACGACGGCGTCGAGAGCGAAACCGAAAGCATCGCTGCGACCACGGTGATCGCCCAGTTCGATGTTCGGTCTATGCGGTCCCGCCAACCGGCCATCCGCCCGATTTCGCCGCGATAATAGTGGATGATCGCGTTGATCGTCTCCTGCGGTGTCTGCGGCAGAGGCGGCGTTTGCCGCTCCGGTATCTCCGTTTCCAATGTCAACGGGCTCAATTCGGCAGACATCGGCATTCCTCCGGATTTTTCATTCTTTTAGGAATGATGACTCCTTTTCGATCAAGGTTAAATGCCGCGCGCCCCGACCTGGTCAAAATCTTTGCCGCAGGCGATTGTTCCCATTATTCTGCTCACTCGGGAGACCCTCCCTCGCGCCGCGAGATCTTATGACTCCGCAGGAATCGGGGGCCACTTACAGGAACGGCCGCGACCGGCGATTGTCAAAGGCCACCGGGGGTCGTAAGAAGCGCCCATGACGCAGAAAATCAAGAAGATCGACGAGGAAGCCCTCGCAGAGGCCTATAACCGCGCGCTTGCCTTGGAGAAGTCCGGGCATTTCGACGCGGCCGCCGCCGCCTATCGGGAAGTTCTGGAAATCGACCCGGAGGACCACGGCGGTGCCGCCGTTCGGCTGGCATCGATGGGCCGCGGCGAGACGCCGCTCAAGGCTTCGGACGCCTATGTGGCAACGCTCTTCGATCAGCACGCCGACGTCTTCGACAATGTTCTCGTCGACCAGCTCCACTATTGCGTGCCACTGCTCGTGCGCCAGCGGATTCAGGCGCTCGGGCTCGGACCGTTCAAGCGCGTCCTCGATCTTGGCTGCGGCACCGGGCTGACCGGAGGTGCGCTGCGCGACATGGCGGAAGACATAACCGGCGTGGACCTTTCGGAAAACATGGTGGAGATCGCCCATGAGAAGGACCTCTACGAGACGCTCTATGTTGCAGAGGCGGTCGATTTTCTCGACGACAATGACGACGAACCGTTCGACCTGATCGCCGCAACCGACGTCCTGCCCTATATCGGCGCATTGGAGCCGCTGTTCTTCGGCGCGGTTGACAACATGGTGCCGGGCGGGCTCCTGATCTTCTCGAGCGAGAGCCTGCCGGACGAGACTCCGGCGGGGCAAGGCTTCGCCGTCGGACCGCACCAGCGCTTCGCCCACTCGGAGACCTACCTGCGCGAACGCCTGGCGGCGACCGGGTTCGAGATCGTTGACATCACCGACATCACGGTGCGCATGGAGGAAGGCGAGCCGATTGCCGGCCAATTGGTGATCGCCCGCTTCAAACCCTGATTGAAGGCTGCTGCGACCGCGGCTATCGTCGGGCGGAACATGCCATCGCAAACGGAGTCTCAAGGAAATGGCCAAAGTCGCATTCATCGGTCTCGGCGTAATGGGATACCCGATGGCCGGTCATCTCAAGGCCCGCGGCGGGCACGATGTCACGGTCTATAACCGGACCGCCGCCAAGGCGGAGCAATGGGCAGCGGCATTCGGCGGCCGGACCGCGGCAACGCCGGCCGGGGCGGCCAAGGACCAGGATTTCGTCTTCGCCTGCGTCGGCAACGACGACGACCTCCGCTCCGTAACCACGGGAGAGAACGGCGCCTTCGAAACGATGGCACCCGGGTCGGTCTTCATCGACAACACGACGGCATCGGCCGCGGTTGCGCGCGAGCTCTATGCGGCGGCGGCGGCGAAGGGTGCGCATTTCATCGATGCGCCGGTCTCCGGCGGACAGGCCGGAGCGGAAAACGGCGTGCTCACCGTCATGTGCGGGGGCGATGCGGGAGCCTTCGACAAGGCCAAGCCCGTCATCGAAGCCTATGCCCGGATGGTCGGTTTGATGGGCCCCGCCGGCGCCGGCCAACTCACCAAGATGATCAATCAGATCTGTATCGCAGGGCTCGTCCAGGGGCTCGCAGAGGGAATCCATTTCGGCAAGAAAGCAGGGCTCGACATCGAGAAGGTGATCGAGGTCATCTCCAAGGGAGCGGCCGGTTCCTGGCAGATGGAAAATCGCCACAAGACCATGAACGAAGGCAAGTATGACTTCGGCTTCGCGGTCGACTGGATGCGCAAGGATCTGGATATCGTCCTCGCCGAGGCCCGGCACAACGGCGCCAAGCTTCCGGTGACCGCCCTCGTCGACCAGTTCTACGGCGACATCCAGGCGCTCGGCGGCAATCGCTGGGATACGTCTTCCCTGCTGGCCCGCCTCGAAAAATGACGCCTGGTCCGGCGTCGACGGCGGAAGAGATCATCGAACACCTCCGCGCCCTCGGCTCGGACGAAAACATCGCCGGCATGGCGCGCTTCGGCATTGCGACCGAAACCGCCCTGGGGCTTTCGAACGTCCAGCTTCGCCGCGTCGCCCGCATGGTAAAGACCGACCATGCCCGCGCGCTCGACCTCTGGACTTCCGGCATCCGCGAAGCACGTCTGCTGGCAGCGTTCACCGCGGACCCGAAGGCGCTGACGCTCGCTGAAGCGCGGCAATGGGCGAATGCCTGCAACTCCTGGGAAGTGGTCGATACCGTTGCCGACCTCTTCGTCGCAGCGCGCCTCGAGCAAGTCCTCATTCCTGAATTCGCCGCCGATGAGCGGGAATTCGTCCGCCGCCTGGCCTTCGCGATGATCGCAACAGCCGCCGTGCATCTCAAGAAGGAGCCGGATTCGACGCTGCTTGCCTGGCTGCCGCTGATCGAGACTCATGCGGCCGACGAGCGCAACTTCGTGAAGAAGTCGGTCAACTGGGCACTCAGGCAGATCGGCAAGCGCAGCCCCGCCTGCCACGGCCCGGCCCTGGCGCTCGCGCAAAAGCTCGCGGCCAGCACGGACCGCACGGCACGATGGACCGGCAAGGACGCGCTCCGCGAACTGACGAACGGCAAGGTCCGCGAGCGACTGGGGCTTCCCGCATGAAGGTCGCCTACCCGGGCTGGACCCGGGGATAACGACCCGGTCTTCTAATCCTCGCTCGATTTTGCCTGGTCGATGACCATGTAATCGAGCGGCAGCTGCGTCGTATATTTGATCTGCTCCATGGCGAAGGCCGAGGAAACGTCGCGGATCTCGATCTTGGCGATCAGACGCTTGTAGAAGGCATCATAGGCCGCGATATCCGGAACGACCACGCGCAGGAGATAATCCACGTCGCCGCTCATACGATAGAATTCCACCACTTCCGGAAAATCCGCCACGACTTCGGAAAACCGCCGCAGCCACTCCATGGAATGCGAATTGGTGCGCACGGACACGAATACGGTGACCTTGGTGTTGACCTTCACCGGATCGAGAAGCGCGACACGGCGGCGGATCACGCCCTCCTCTTCCATCTTCTGGATGCGCCGCCAGCATGGCGTGGTGGAAAGCCCGACCTTTTTTGCGAGGTCGGCTACGGCCAAGGTCGAGTCTTCCTGCAAAAGCCGCAGGATCTTGCGGTCTAGGCGATCCATGGAAAGTCCTCTCGAATATTTTTCCCTTCATAGCGCGGGATTTATGAAAATAAAGAAAATTGTTTCAGATCGTCAGCGCCTGCACCCGTTCACGCAGGAAGGGCAGCAGCTCGGCCTCGAACCAGGGATGACGCCGGAGCCAGCCGGTATTGCGCCAGCTCGGATGCGGCAGCGGCAATACGGAGATGCCGGAATTGCGTTTCGCGTAGCGTTGCCAGTTGCGCACGGTCTCCGTCATGGATTTCGGACAGTCCGTTCCGAGATGCCAGCGCTGCGCGTAATGGCCGACCGCCAGCACCAGCTCGATCTGCGGCATCGCGTCCATCGCCCTCTGCCGCCACAGCGGCGCACATTCGCTTCTCGGCGGCAGGTCGCTGCCGTGTCTGTCGTAGCCCGGAAAACAGAAACCCATCGGCACGATCGCGAAGTTTCGCTGATCGTAGAATGCCGCCCGGTCCACCGACAGCCATTGCCGCAGCCGATCGCCCGAAGCATCGTTGAAGGGAAGACCGCTTTCATGGACCCGCAGGCCGGGCGCCTGCCCGGCGATCAGAATCCGAGCCGACGCGGAAAGCACCGCCACCGGCCTCGGCTCGTGCGGCAGCCGGTGGCCTTCGCCGCGCGCCGGCTCGTCACGGCACCGGCGACAGACCGAGATCGCCGCCCGCAACGCCTGCAGCTGCTCCTCAGTCACCGCCGATCCTCGCCATGATCGCGCTCGAATGCTCCTGAAGCCATTGGATAATGATCTCCAGCCAGTCACCCGCCCGGTGCGGGGCCTCCTCCGCACCGCCGTTCGAACGCCGCCATTCCTGCGGCCTCACGAAATCGCCTCCCCAGAGACCCAGCCGGCCGGTTCGCGCCGTTTCCTCTTCGTCACGGTAGAGCCCATAGCTGACCGCATGACCGGAGAGGACCATCTCTCTTCCGAGGTCGGCCCCGCCAGCCGCGCAGACACCCAGTTCCCGGCCATAGCGATCGCGGCCATGGAGCCGGCAGACGGTTGTTGTTCCCGCGACGAGAGCAACCAACCGTCGCCGCGCCTGCGCGCCGCAGTCCCACGCGGTTTCCCCGCGTCGGCACATCTGACCGATCTCCGGGGCATCGATGCCTTCGATGCGTATGCGGCGCCCGTCGAGCCGCAGGCTGTCGCCATCGCTCGCCGACGCCGGGCCGCTCAACTCGCCGGTCACGGGGCGTTCCGGCGCGGGCAGCTGCGCGGCTATATAGGCGCCGATACCGAGCAGGACCAGGAAGATCCACCCGCCGGCCATGCCGCCGCTGCCGGACGGCCTTTTTCGCCGGGCAGGAACTCCGGAGCGACCGAAGCCAAAGCGCCTTCCAGCAGAGCCCGGGCCTGCGCCGCTGCCGCCGACAATCCGAAATCTGCGGTTCTGCGACTTCACGCCCAGCGCCTCCTCGTGTTGTTCCTGCCCGCGTTCCGACCTCGAAAACCGCAATCGCGCCACAATGGTTGTCGAATCCTTCATGGGGGCAGCAACTTCTTAAGGATTGCATCCTAGAGTGCAAGCTGAACCCAATCCTGACCAGAAGCATGAGCATCGCCGCCAGCACATCGACCGACAAGATCATCGTGGACAAGTCGCGGAGCCATCGAAACAAGGCTGTTTCGAAGACCGTTCGCGCGACGCGTCAGCGGCTGCAGACCGGCTCCTCGGCACCGTCCGGCTTCGAACGGGAAATGCTCCTGCTCCACATCGAGTCCGTGCTCCACGGCGCGATGGCCCTGCCCCTCCTCGTGATCCTGATCGCGGTCAGCGGCATCTACCTATCGGGCGACCCGCATATTCTCGCCTGGGCCTTGTTGGCGCTTTCGGCGCATGCGGTCACCATCTTTCTCGCGCGAAAGGCCAAGCGCGAGGATGTCGTCACCGAAAAAGTGTCCGTCTGGCGCCGCCGCTTCCTCGCAGGCCAGATGCTGACCGGCCTGTGCTGGGCGATCTTCACGCTCCCGGACTGTGCGTCCTGCGGCGAGATCGCTTCCGGACTCTTCGAGGGAACGGTGCTCTTCATTGCCCTTGCGGTCACCGCCATGGGCACTTTCCTGTTGCGCAACGCCCTCTACTACACGTTTCTGCCGGTCCTGGCCGCGCTCGGCTTCTCCTCACTCAGGACCGGCGACGCGGTCGATATCGGCCTCACGGGCATTCTGGCGCTCTCGCTCGTCTTCCTGGCGTTCATGACCGACAGGATGAACCGCGCCAACGTCCATATTCTCTCGGTACAGTCCGAAAAGGACGATCTCATCGCCGAACTCGAGGTGGCGAAGTCCATGTCGGACGAGGCTCGCCGCCGCGCGGAAGAAGCGAACCTCGCCAAGTCCCGTTTCCTAGCCTCGATGTCGCATGAGCTGCGCACACCGCTCAATGCCATCCTCGGCTTCTCAGAGGTCATGTCGACAGAGGTACTCGGGCCGCTCAGCAACCCGACCTACAAGGAATACACGCTGGACATCCATCGCTCCGGCGAGCACCTCTTGAATCTCATCAACGAAATTCTCGATCTTTCGCGTATCGAAGCCGGCAAGTACGAGCTCAGCGAGGATGCGGTAAACCTGGCAGAGATCGTCGAGGATTGCATCGGCATGGTTCAGCTCCGCGCTCGCGGCAAGAACATAACCATCGGCCATCAGTTCGAACAGGCGATGCCGTCTGTCTGGGCGGACGAGAAGGCCATGCGCCAGGTGACGCTCAACCTTCTTTCGAATGCCGTCAAGTTCACCCCGTCGGGCGGTGAGGTCAGCGTGAAGGTCGGCTGGACCGCCGGCGGCGGACAATATCTTTCGATCAGGGACAACGGCCCCGGCATTCCGGAAGAGGAAATCCCGATCGTCCTTTCCGCCTTCGGCCAGGGTTCGATCGCCATCAAGAGCGCCGAACAGGGTACCGGCCTCGGACTGCCGATCGTCCAGGCGATCCTCGCCAAGCATGGCGGCCAGTTCATCCTGCGCTCGAAACTCCGGGAAGGCACCGAGGCGATCGCCATCCTGCCGCCGCGTCGCGTACTGCAGAGCTTGCCCCCGGTCGAGGACGTCCCTTCCCTCACCCGCCGGCGAAGGAGCTTTGCCTGATCATCTGCATGCGGCGCCGCGTTGCTGGTCAGCCCAGGAAGCGAGCGAGAAATATCACGTACAGCGCATAGGCCGCATTGGCGAGAATGAGGCAAAGGCACGCGAAGGAGCCGAGATCCTTTGCGTTCCTGCCCATTTCGGAGATCTCCGGCGAGACGCGGTCGACGATCTCCTCGATCGCGGTGTTGATCGCCTCGAAGGCCATCATCAGCAGAAACAGGATTGCCATCGCGACGTACTGGAACAGGTTCGCGCCGACGATCATGAACGCGACCATCGCGACCGCGAAGGCGATGAGTTCGTGCCTGAATGCCGCCTCGCCGATCAGGCGTTTCGCACCGCCGAAGGAATAGCTGGCCGCGGCGAAAAGATGCCGGATACCACGATGCTTGTGGACCGGCGCGGCGGTGCCGTTGCGGGAGGTAGTGTTCTTGGCGTCCATTTCGTCTCGCGGGTTGGGAGATGGCACAGCTTCGACGTTCCTATTGAGGCGAATCAAAGGCGGCACCAATGCCGCATTGCGAGGCCGCCCGAACCGATGACCCGGCGCTTCCCGGATATGCGAGAAGCCGCCCCGCATCAATAGCTGCACGGCACGAGCATAGCACGCATGACGGCCAATCGACAGCAAGCGCCGGAGCGTGCCCTACTCCTTGTTGCTTACGCCGGCCTGCGCAAAGGTCGCCATGCCGCTGTGGCAGGCAGCCGCCGCCTTGACGATGCCTGCTGCAAGAGCCGCACCCGTGCCTTCGCCAAGCCGCATGCCGAGAGCCAGGAGCGGTGTCTTGCCGAGTTTCTCGATCGCCCGCATGTGACCGGGCTCGCTTGAAACATGGCCGATCAGGCAATGGTCGAGCGCCGCCGGGTTGGCGGCCTTGAGGATCGCCGCGGCCGCGGTCGCGACGTAGCCGTCGATGATGACGGGCACCTTCTGCATCCGCGCGGCGAGAATTGCGCCCGCCATCGCCGCGATCTCGCGGCCGCCAAGCCGCCGCATGACTTCGAGCGGATCGGACAAGTGGTCGCGGTGCAGCGCAACGGCCTTTTCGACAGCAGCGATCTTGCGCATGAGCACCTCGCCTTCCGAACCGGTACCGGGGCCGACCCATTCCTCTGCCGTGCCGCCATAGAGGCCGAGATTGATTGCGGCCGCGATCGTGGTGTTGCCGATGCCCATCTCGCCGATGCACAGCAGATCCGTGCCTCCGGCGATCGCTTCCATGCCGAAAGCCATGGTGGCGGCGCAGTCACGCTCCGAGAGAGCCGGTTCCTCGGTGATATCGCCGGTCGGATAATCGAGCGCCAGATCGAAGACCTTGAGGCCGAGGTCGTGTGCTACGCAGATCTGGTTGATGGCAGCACCGCCGGCGGCGAAGTTCTCGACCATCTGCGCCGTCACCGAAGCCGGAAAGGGCGTCACCCCCTGACGGGTCACGCCGTGATTGCCGGCGAAGATCGCGACAAGCGGCCGGTTGACCGCCGGCGGACGTCCCGTCCAGGCGGCAAGCCAGAAGGCGATTTCCTCGAGGCGCCCGAGAGCGCCGGGCGGCTTCGTCAATTGCCCGTCCCGCTCGCGCGCCGCAACGAGTGCCGCCGTGTCCGGCCCCGGCAGATTGCGCAGTAGTTCGCGGAAATCATCAAACGGCAGGCCGCTGGCGCTCATGGATCATCCTTGCAATGTGAACTCGCTCGGGGCTCGTCATAGAGTGTGAGGCCGCCCGCGGCAACGGCATTTGCGCCAATTGCCGTCGTCTCGCATGATCCCGCGGAACGCCGGGCGATTCGGGATGCGGGAGACGAGATGGCAGATATTCGCGAGCTCTGGGATGACGTCGCACGGTCGGTTGCCTTCTTGAGCCGCATTCCCGTGCCGGATCGATATTTCCACGGCTATGACGGCGGGCTCGGCCGCGCCGTGCGCGCTTTCCCGCTTGCGGCTATCCTCATCACCCTTCCTGCCGCCGCGATAGCGTTCATTCTGGGCGCGCTTCACGCGAGCTCGCTCTTCAGCGCCTTCCTCGTCGTCGCGGTGCAGGCGATGGTCACCGGCGCCCTGCATGAGGACGGCCTTGGGGATACGGCCGATGGTTTCGGCGGCGGGCGCGATCGGGAAAGCGCGCTGGAGATCATGAAGGACAGCCGCATCGGTACCTATGGCGCGGTTGCCCTCATTCTTTCGTTCGGCCTTCGCGTCTCCGCCCTTGCCGCCTTCCTGCCGCTGCTGACGCCGACAGGCGGCGGAATCGCGCTGCTGGCAACCGCTGCGCTGAGCCGCGCCGCGATGGTCTGGCACTGGTCCCGCCTTCCGCCGGCCCGCCGCGGCGGGGTCGCCGCCTCGGCGGGCATTCCCGAGCCGGGGGCGACATCGGTTGCGCTCGGCTCGGGCGTTCTCCTCGCGCTCGTGCTGTTTTTCCTCGCCGGCATCCCGACCGTCGCCGTCCTGCTTTCGTTCGCCGCTTTCGGCCTTGCCGTGCCAGGCTTCACCCGGATCGCCTCACGCAAGCTCGGCGGCCATACCGGCGACACCATCGGCGCAACCCAGCAACTGACGGAGGTCGCCGTTCTGGGCGCTCTTGCACTGGCCATCTGAAAGGCCGATATATTTTCGAACGAAACAGCAGAGCATTGTCCTGATCATGGAATCTCCCTGCATTCTCGTCTGCACGATCGACGATAGGACCGGCTACTGTTTCGGCTGCGGGCGCACACGTCAGGAGATCGGCGCCTGGACGCTCTACACCGACACCGAACGGCACAGCATCATGCAGGCCTTGCCGGCGCGACTGGAAACGGTCGAGCGCAAACCGCGGCGGGAGACGCGCCGGTCGCGCATGGCGCGAGAACGAAACGGCGCATGAGCAGACTGATCATCCTCCTCGCAATACTCGGCATCGGCCTCGTGCTGCTGATCCTCAATCACGATTCCGGCCGAACTTTCGGCATGAACAACGACGACTTCGGGCAGCTCGTTGCCCTCGGCGCTCTGGCAACGCTTTTTGCGGCTGGTATCGTCAGAAGCCGCCGAACACTGGGAGAAGGGCTGACGCAGATCGCGATCTGGCTGCTGATCGCGCTCGTCCTCGTTGCACTCTATGTCTACCGCTTCGAGCTCCAGTCCGTCGGCGACCGGGTACTGGCGGGCCTTATGCCCGGCCGGGCAATGGTCATCACCGACAGCGAGGGTCAGCAGGAGGTGGTGCTGCACAAGCGGATCGACGGCCACTTCGCCGCCGATGCGACGATCAACGGGCGTGAGGTCAGCATGCTTGTGGACACCGGTGCGAGCAGTGTCGTGCTCACCCATGAGGACGCGGCCAGGGCCGGTCTCGAGGTCGCAGATCTCGGCTACACGATCACTGTCATGACCGCGAACGGGCCGGCACTTGCGGCCCCGGTCATCCTGCCGGAGATCGCCATCGGACCGATCCGGCGGACGAATATCCGCGCCATGGTCGCGGCCGAGGGGCGACTCGACAGCAGCCTGCTCGGCATGAGCTTCCTCTCGACCCTCGACTTCCTGCAGATGCGCAGCGACGAGCTTCGGCTCAGGGACTGAGCCCCCAGCAGATCCAGCCTCAGTTACGCAGCTTGTACCCGGTCCGGAATATCCATGTCAGGGCGGACATGCAGAGGGCGAGAAAGACGAGAATAATTGCCGCGCTGGCGAGCGGATTTACGTCGGAGATCTCGAAGAAGCTCCATCGGAAGCCGCTGATCAGATAAAGGACCGGGTTGAAGTGGCTTACTGCCCGCCAGAATGGCGGCAGCATGTCGATCGAATAGAAGCTGCCGCCGAGGAAGACGAGCGGCGGGACCACCAGCATCGGAATGAGGTTGAGCTGCTCGAAATCCTTCGCCCAGATGCCGATCAGGAAACCGAACAGGCTGAAGGTCACCGCCGTCAGAACGAAAAAGAAAAGCATCACGAAGGGATGAGCGATGCTGAGATCGACGAACAGCGAGGCCGTGACAAGAATGATCGTGCCGATCATCATCCCCTTTGTCGCCGCCGCCCCCACATAGCCGAGCACAATCTCCAGCATGGATATCGGTGACGACAGCACCTCATAGATCGTGCCGGTAAACTTCGGGAAATAGATACCGAATGAGCCGTTGCCGATGCACTGCGTCAGAAGCGTCAGCATCATCAACCCGGGCGTGATGAAGGCGCCGTAGGAAATCCCGTCTATTTCCTGGATGCGCCCACCGATGGCGGCGCCGAAAACGATAAAATAGAGCGAGGTGGAGATGACGGGCGACACCACGCTTTGCAGAAGCGTGCGGCGTGTGCGCGCCATTTCGAAGAAATAGATGGATTTCACTGCTTCTATGTTCATCGCCCCGCCTCCACGATCTCAACGAAAATATCCTCGAGCGAACTCTGCCTCGTGGAAATGTCCCGGAGCCTAATGCCCGCCTCGGCCAGGGCTGCGAGCAGCGACGTGATGCCCGTCCGGTCAGCGCTGGTGTCGTATTCATAGATCAGGCGTTCGCCTTCGCCCTCAAGCAACAAATTGTAGGAGGCGAGAGAATCGGGAACCCGCTCCAGAGGTTGGGCCAGATCGACGCGCAGCTGCTTGCGTCCGAGTTTCGTCATCAGCGCGTTCTTGTCCTCGACGAGCAGTATCTCGCCGCTGTTGATCACCGCGATCCGGTCGGCGATCTCCTCCGCTTCCTCGATGTAGTGCGTCGTCAGAATGATCGTCACGCCCGAAGCGCGCAGCCGCTGGACGACCTCCCACATGCTCTTGCGCAGGCTGACGTCGACACCGGCCGTCGGCTCATCGAGGAAAAGGACGCGCGGCTCGTGCGAGAGCGCCTTGGCGATCAGCACGCGCCGCTTCATGCCGCCGGAAAGCTCGCGCAGCGTGCTGTCCTTCTTGTTCCAGAGCGAGAGGTCTTTCAGCACCTTTTCGATATGCGCCGGATCCGGCTTCTTGCCGTGAAGCCCGCGCGAGAAGGAAACGGTGTTCCACACGGTCTCGAAAGCATCGGTGGTCAGTTCCTGCGGCACCAGGCCTATCATCGCCCGCGTCTGGCGGAAGTCGCGCACGACGTCGTTGCCGCCGACGGTAACCTTGCCGCCCGTCGCATTGACGATACCGCAGACGATCGAGATGAGCGTCGTCTTGCCGGCGCCGTTCGGACCGAGGAGGGCAAGAATTTCGCCCTCCTCGATGTCGAGGCTGACGCCTTTCAGAGCCTGGAACCCCGAGGCATAGGTCTTCGACAGATTGGAGACGGAAACGATTGGCGCCATGAAACAGATCCGGGGAAGAGGTGCAAAGTCGGCAGGGTGCTGCTCTATATGGGCCGATTCACATGGATTTGCAGCCCATCCAAGCCAAATTTGCGTTGACACTCCGTCAAATCAGTCGCTTCAGCGGCAGAATATCTGATAGAGCGCCATTACCAGCCTTACGGCCTTCTCCTCGGCGAGCCGGTAAAAGATCTGTTTGGCGTCGCGTCGTGTTGCGACGATACCAGCCTCACGCAACACGGTCAGCTGTTGCGACAAGGACGGTTGGCGGATGCCGAGCATCTCTTCCAGCTGACCGACCGAGTGCTCGCCTTCGATGAGCGTGCACAGGATCATCAGCCGGTTCTGGTTCGCCGCCGCCTTGAGCAGCGCCGCAGCTTCGTCTGCCCTTTCGGTCATGCAAGGGCGTATATTCCGGAATTTGGTCACCGTTCCCATGGTCAGGCCCTCAGCCCCACGCTGCTCCCTTGAGCGCGTTGAACTTCAGGTAACGGGCGCCATCGGCCTCCGGTTCCGGCAGACGGCCGCCGCGGTCCGCACGCTCGCGGCACTGGCGCAACTGGTCCTCGATGGAGGCGTCACGCTGGTTCTCGGAGCGGGCGTAACGGGCAATGCGGAGCGTGACGGAGGCCTTTCTGATCGGTTATTCGCTCTGCGCGGCGTCCAGAGCGTCGATGATGGTCTTGAACGGCAGGATCAGGCTGAGCGGGCTGCTGTCAAGCAGTGGCATTGCGCCGAAACGCTCGTACCAGCGCGCCGCCTTTTCATCCTTGGCGTCGATAGCCAGCGCCACCCCGCCGACCTGCGCGGCCACGGCCAGCGCCCGCGCGCCCGCTGCCAGCAACAGATCGCCGCCAAGCCCCTGACCCTGCAATGGCAGCGCTACGGCCAGACGGGCAAGCCGGTAAACGGCGACCTCGTAGCGCCCCAGCCTTTTGGTCAGGAAATCGGGGACCTTTGCGAAGGCAATCGAGGCAGGGCTGATGGAATAGTAGCCGAGGATGCTTTCGGGCGCGGACGGAGCCACCGCCACGAAGGTCTTGGAGCCGCCGCCCTCATGGTTCTGGCGGGCATGTCGGCGCAGATATTCGTTCAGTTCCGGCGTGCCGCAATCGAACGCCTTGCGGTCATGGTTGCGTCCGATGGGCTCTTCGCGCCAGTCAAGCACTCTTCCCGCCTCGGGCAATGCGGCGGCGTGCTGCGGCAAGCAGAGCCGGCGTCGGAGCGGGCGGGTTTTCCAGAAGGTCGAGCAGGCGCAAGGAGTCCCGCTCCGAGAGCGAGATGCGTTCGGCGTTCTCGACCACATCGAGGGCGGCGGGCAGAACAGCGCGCATGATGAAGCTGGTCACGTCCAGCCGCTCATGGGCGGCGGCGGCGGTGAGAAGCCGTTTTTCCTCGCGCGTGGTGCGCAATTCGATGCGGTCGTCACGGTTGGGAAGCGTCTGGGCCATATCGATCTCCGTTACGTACGGACGATACCCGTACCACTAAAGAAAATCAAGATGGTTACTTCTCGTCGTCGGATTCGGCGCGGGTCATTGGCGGCACGCATGGCCTTCTCGAAGTCCTCACGCGCCACGCGCCTGCCGATCAGGCGGGGATGGACAGCACCACCGCGAGCCGCGCGGCGACGTCGGTTTCGTTGCCGGCATCTCCATCAGTTGGGCGATTGTCATTAGCCGGCCTCTCTTTGTCGGGGCGCTTTCCGTCCGGCCACTCCGAGGGAACGAGGCTGATTTGCTTGTTGCTGTTCCTGCGATGCTCACTGAACGCCGCGGTGATCGCGCGAAGTGTTTCGCGCGTTTTGGGGTCAGTCAGGGACGAGTGCAGAACGATGGACAATGACGGAATTGACGGCAGGTTGAGCATCTGGCTAACCTCGATCATGTCCGCAGTTGCCAGCCGACAAGGGAATGCAGCAACCGCAAGACCGGCGGACAATGCTGCCGTCACCGCCGAGGTGCCGCCAACGAATACCTCGGTCCACCGAATCGAAGCGGCATCGAGCAAGCGTGTCGCCACTTCTCGAACCGTACAGCACGAAGGATGACTTGCGATCCGCAACGGCTCGCCAGTGTGATGCTCGAAATCCGATGACGCGAACCACCCGAAATGCTCGGGGCCGAGCACTTCTCCGTCCCGCCGGTCGTCGTCGCTGCGCACGATCACGGCGTCCAGCGTTCCGTCCTCATAGGCGTCCAGCAGTGCGCGCGAATTATCGACCAAGACCTCGACCGCTAGGCACGGACACGGCCCGCGACGCGCTGGCGCATGGCATCGGCTGGGTCACTCTCTATGGCGCAGTCTCGGCTTGGAGCCTCGCGCTGATGAGCTTCCTTGTCTTCGGAGGCAAGAAGGCGATGCAGGCGGAAGCCTTGTCGCGTTGAACTCAGATGAACGCCATAGGCACGGAAGGAACAAAGATGACCGGGATCATAGGCGCGGGTCGAATGGCACAGGCCGTTGGATCGATTGCGGTGAAAGCCGGTCATCAGGTCATGTTGAGCAATTCCAGACGACCGAAACGATCCGGCGTATCGGCCATCGGTTGCGAGGTCGGGACGGTGGATGACGTTGCCGCGTTCGGTGAAATGCTTATCGCGCCGATCCATCTGCAATTGTTGTCGGCCAATCCGGCAACGCCGCTAAAGAAAAAGGCTGCGCTGAACCCGCAGAACTCCTTCCCGCATCTTGGTCCAGTGCCGGAACTGGACAGCGTTGAGTTTGCGACCGCCAAGGTGCTGCCAAGGCTCCTTCCGGGTTCCAAGTGGTGAAAGCATTCAAATCTATTCTGGTAGAGGATGTCGTTCCAAGCAAGACGCGCTGCAGGCGTGGCCACCTCCAATGATAAGTATACGGTTAAATATAATATGTATCGTTATTTAGCTACGATGTAGCGTCGAGCTGGCCGATATCCGCCGCATAGAGAAAATCTACCGCACAGCGTCGCCAGAGGCTAATACCGAATCCGGTCTGTCGAGCAGGGGCGCTTTCAGGCCGCGCCTAGTCGCAATGCCGGTAGCCGGATTTGCGCGTCCTCAGATCGAAGTGGAAATGGTCTTTGTGGAAAGGATCGCTGCCGGGGCCGAGCACGGTGTTGAAATACTTGCAGCTATCGGTGCGCACGGCCTTCAAGAGCCCTCTTTCGCGGAAAGCGAAGAGACCTTTCCTGCGTACATCGATTTCCTTGCCGTTTTTCAGCACGAACTTGCCGACGTCTATCGCGTTGCCGCGCGCATGTTCCGACATGGGATTGCCGCGCCGGGAGTTCATCGTCCGGCAGGAATAGCCGCCGAGCGGCTTGATCGTCTTGACGCCCGACCAGTAACGGTAGCGCGACGATGGCGCGAGCTCATACTTCACCCATTTGGCGAAGGCTTCCGTCACCTGGCAATTGAGCTTCACCGCGGGCTTGACGCCGATATTGCCGGAAAGGCCGCTGAGTTCGATCGGGTAGTCGATGCCACAGGACGGTCCGTTATGGACTCGCGGAACGTCGCGGAAGACGACCCCGAGCTTCTTCAACCGCTGCCTGCACGCGACCTCCGAGCCCGGCATTTCGCCGGTATATTCCGGCGTCGACACCGGGCTGCGGGCGCGCGGTATGAAAGCGACCTGCTGCGGCTGCTCGGTGCGCGTCGCCCGCTGCGGCTGGAGTACATGCGTTCGATTCGCTTCCTCGGCCGCGCTCTGCGCGGGCGCAAGGGGCGGCAGGTCGGGATCATAGCCGGGATTCGCCTCAGCCACCGGTACCGGCTGCGGCGCTCCGGCAAGCTGGCGCACATCGCTGTCGCCGATACCGGCCACGACCGGCTGCGTCGTATTCCCCTCGGCGATTTCACCGGCCTGCTCCTGCGCCAGGCCGACGACCGGTTCGACGCCGAGCATGGCGTCCATGTTCACCCCCTCGGGCGGAACCGTCATCGATCCGGCCGCGGCGACCTGGCCCTGCGGCGCAACGGCCGCATTATCGGAAACCGGGGCAACCGAGGTCTGGCTGGCCATGGCGACCGGCTCTGACGACGGATAGGCAGCGACTTCCTGCTCCGGCATGGCTGCAGGCGCCGGCCTGATCGCGCCGACACGAGAGCTCCCGTCGATCCTGGCCGGTGGCGCAAGCACGTCGGTCGTGCAGGCAACGAGTGGAATGGACAACAGCAGCGCCGCCAATGGACGATGAAGAAGAGAAACATACGCCATACTGATTGCCGCCTTCATCCATGACAAAGCTTCGGCCTTGTCCGTGCGCCGCCTGCCCACAGCCGAGAATGAACGTGCGGAATGTCGCCAAACGGGCGCTCGGTCGAGAAAGTCGGCTTTGCAAGGCAATTTAAGCAAACGTGGTAAACGAAGCCTTGCCGGCGGCACGCCAAATCAGGCGAGCGGGCACAAAAGAAAAGGCCCGCATCCTTACGAATGCGGGCCTTTTCAACGTCGGTTTTCGTCCGGTTAACGGCATTCCCCGGGATGAGCCACGCGGAACCCGTCCGCCCGTGCCTCGCAGGCATTCGGGAATGTTCTTGATCGTCCGTTGCGCTCGCCGCAGACCGGCGCGAATTCCCGGGTGCAGAATTGCGGCTGCTGCGGGCGATCATCCTCGCGGCGGCATTCGCCGGGTGCGACGACGCGAAAACCCTCGGCGCGCGCCACGCATGAATTGGGGAAGGTCTGCCTTCTCGGGCCGCGCTGACCGCACACCGGCGAAAACTCGCGCGTGCAGGCCTGTTCTTCCGGCGGACGGGATGCCGGGCGGCATTCGCCGCGATGAACGACACGGAAGCCGTCGGCGCGTGCCTGGCAGGCATTGGGGAAGGTCCGCATGCGATTGCCGCGCTCGCCGCAGACCGGCGCGAATTCCATCGTGCACATTTGCGGGCCTGGCGGGCGGATCGGCCCCGGACCGGGGCGCGGTTCGTCGACGACCACGGTACAGGCAGAAAGGAAGCCGGCGGCGGCCAGGAAGATGGCGGCAGACTTCATGATGAAACGCTTGAAAGGCAACACAGGTCTCCCCCTTGACTGGCATCTCGGATGCGGCCGGATCGGCGCGCGATAGCGACCGTCCTTCCGTCGCACCATCTCGCCTGTCTTGCGGCCACGCGTCAACTCCCGCGAGATGCGCCATCCACTCACCACCGACAGGAGCAGGCTCACCCGCCCGAGCGACGCAGGTTTAACGAAGAGGCCCACGTCCTTCCGAACGCAGGCCTTGTCGCCGCTACGCTTGCTGTTATCGTTTACGCTGCCCTGCCATAGGCCGGCTGCGCGCCCCGTTCCTCGAGCCTGAACTGTTCGAGCAGCGCCTTCAGCTCACGACTTTCCTGCGCCAGTGTCTGGCTTGCCGCGGTCGTCTCCTCGACCATTGCCGCGTTCTGCTGCGTCATCTGGTCCATGCTGTTGACGGCCGTGTTGACCTCCTGCAGTCCGGTCGCCTGTTCCCGAGCAGCGGTCGCAATCGCGGCCACCTGCTCGTTGACACGGTTGACCAGAGCATCGATCTCCATCAGCGCATCACCCGTCGAGCGGACGAGTTCGACGCCGGCACCGACTTCCTTCACCGAGGTGCCTATCAGCGCCTTGATTTCCTTTGCCGCGCCGGCCGAGCGTTGCGCGAGTTCGCGGACCTCCTGGGCAACGACGGCGAAACCGCGGCCGGCCTCCCCTGCCCGCGCCGCCTCGACGCCTGCATTCAGCGCCAGCAGGTTCGTCTGGAAGGCGATCTCGTCGATCACGCCGATGATCTGGCTGATCCGGCTCGATGAGGCTTCGATCCGCCCCATGGCATCGATCGCGTTGCGCACGATATCACCGGATTTTGCGGCGCTCGCCTTCGTCTCGTCGACCATGTCGCGCGCCTCGAGGGCACGACCCGACGCATGACGTACGGTGGAGGTGATCTCGTCAAGAGCCGCGGCTGTCTCTTCAAGAGCCGCCGCCTGCTGTTCGGTCCGGCGCGACAGGTTGTTGGCCGCCTCTGATATATCGGCGGCACTGCCATGGACGATTTCGGTGGATCGGGAAATGGCGCCGATGACGTCGCGAAGCGCGGCGACCGCCGTGTTGAAGTCGTCCTTGAGCTTGGCATATTCCGGCGCGATCCGGGCGACCGCGGCGGTGAGGTCGCCGTTTGCCAGCCGCTCGAGCGCGGCGCCGAGCGTCTCCATCGCCTCGGCCTGGGTTGCGGCAGTCGTACGCTGGCGCTCCTCGTGGCCGCGCCGTTCTGCGTCGAGGCGGTCCTGCTGCTCCGCCTCGCGCGATCGCAGTTCGAGGCGCTCCCTGACGGAGTCGCGCAGGACGACGAGCACCTTCGCCATCTGCCCGATCTCGTCGGCGCGATCGGTTTCCGGAACATCCGAGGAAAGGTCCTCGTCTGCGATCGCCCGCATCGAGACCTTCAGCTTTTCGATGGGCCGAACGACGCTGCGCACGATCGCCAAGGCCGCCATGAGGATCGCGAGCGCTGCCGCGACCAGAATGCCGGCCATCTGCCAGGCGCGCTCGCGGAACATGGCGGCGAGATCGTCTGCATAAACACCGGTGCCGACCACCCATCCCCAGGGCTCGAAACCGGCCACATGCGAATATTTCAGCACGGGCTCGTCGGCGCCGGGCTTCGGCCAGTAATAATCGACGAAGCCCTTGCCGTGCGCCTGCACCGTCTTGACGAATTCCACGAACAGGAACTTGCCGTTCGGGTCCTTGTTCTGCGTCAGGTCGGCGCCGTCGAGTTCGGGCTTGATCGGATGCATCACCATCTTCGGATGCATATCGTTCACCCAGAAATAGCCGCTGTCCTGATAGCGCATCGCCCGGATCGCCTCCAGAGCGCAGCCCTGCGCCTCCTCGCGCGTGAGCGTTCCGGCCTTTTCCTGGGCGTGATAGGCGTCGAACACCGTGATCGCGTTCTCGTTCATCGCCGCGAGCATGGCCTTGCGCTCGGCAACCAGCTTGTCCTGCGCCTGGATCAGTCCGAAGGTCAGCGCCGCCGCCATCGTCAAAAGCGCAAACGCGACCAGCGCGTAAAGACGCGCTGAAATCCGAATTCTTCTCATCCCCTGCCTCCATTTCGAGGCATGCAGAATATGAGCGGTTATTTGCAAAGCTCCTAACAAACACTCACTAGATTTGAGGGTGATCAAATTAACGATAAAACCGTCACGCGTGCCGCCTTTGCTTCTTCAGCGTGGAATTGTTCCGGCGCCTCTTTGCTCGCCTGACGGCAGTGCGTTAAACCTTGTTCGTCAACAGGGAGACAGGCCGAATGAACGCAGCAAGCAAGCCGAATGGCGAACTGACCTTGCGCACGCTCGCAATGCCCGGCGACGCCAATGCCGCCGGCGACATCTTCGGCGGCTGGGTCATGGCGCAGATGGACCTTTCCTGCGGTATCCGGGCCGCCGAGCGCGCCAGGGGCCGCGTCGTGACTGCGGCGGTAAAGGAAATGGCCTTCGCCATGCCGGTGAAGATCGGCGACACACTCTGCATCTATACCGACATCGTCACGGTCGGGCGGACGTCGATGACGCTCAAGGTCGAGGCATGGGCGCAGCGTTACCTCTCGCATGTCATGGAAAAGGTCACCGACGCGATCTTCGTGATGGTGGCGCTCGACTCGACCGGCAAGCCGACGCCGGTTCCGTCCGAGCAATAGGGGCCGCATTCATGGAGCAGGTGCAGCCCGATCCGGCGATCTTTTCGCACATACGCGTCGTCATGGGCATGGTGATCAGCCTCTCGCTTGCGCGGCTCCTCAGCGGTGTCGCGCTTTTCGTGCAGCACCCGGGCAAGACGAAGGTCTACTGGATACACCTCGGCTGGGTGCTGTTCATGTTCGTCTTCCTCGTCCATTTCTGGTGGTGGGAGTATCACCTGCACTCGCTGGCGGTGATCGACGTCAGCGTCTACCTGTTCGTCATCCTCTATAGCTGCGTCTTCTTCCTCCTCTGCGTCTTCCTCTTCCCGACGACGCTCGACGAATACAGCGGCTACGAACATTATTTCATGTCCAGGCGCGCCTGGTTCTTCGGCTTCCTCGCCATCGCATTCGCAGTCGACCTCATCGACACGGCCTTGAAGGGCAAGGCCTATTTCCAGTCCTTCGGGATCGAATATCCGCTGCGCAACGCGGCCTATATCGCGCTCTGCATCATCGCGGCGGTCACGCCCGACCGGCGCTTCCATGCGTCTTTTCTGGTGGGCGCGGTTCTTTACCAGCTCACATGGATGTATCGCGCCTTCGACCTTCTCGATTGACAGGGGCAAACGCCCCTCGTGGCGACGTCTCACCCCTTGAAGATGAACGACGCCCCGAGCGCGATCAGCGCGAAGCCGATGAGCTGATGCCAGCCGATCGGTTCCTTCAGCCAGAAAATCGAGAAGAGGACGAAAATGGTAAGCGTGATCACCTCCTGCATCGTCTTCAGCTGCGCCGCCGAATAGACCGAATGTCCAATGCGGTTCGCCGGCACGGCCAGCCAATATTCGAAGAAGGCGATCCCCCAGCTTGCGACGATGACGATGTAGAGCGGCGACGAAGTGAACTTCAGGTGGCCGTACCAGGCGAAGGTCATGAAGACATTGGAGAGGAGCAGCAGGATGACCGGCCAGACATAGGCAGGATTGATGGCAAATGGCATGGAAACCTCGGGAAGAGCGCGAATCGCACGCCGAGGATGCTCCGCCGAGTGCCGGCGTTGCAAGTGCCCTTAGGCTGCCAGTGCAACGATGCGACCGTCGGTTCAAGCCGCCGCCTCGAAGGTCCGGGAAACGACGAGAAGATCGCGGCTTTCCGTTTCCCTTTTGTACTCGTTCCCCCTTCACTTTCGACCTGACTCTGTCCATATTCCCGCCATGGCCAGATCAACGAAGAATTCCCCGAAGAAATCGTCGGCACCCGGCGGTTTCGAAGAAGCCCCGCAGGCGCCGCTTTCCGGTACGCCGCTCTCCGGCAATGTCTCCGACTGGGTGAAGCAGCTCGAATCGGAAGCGGAAGCGAGCACCTTCGAGAGCCGGCGCGAGGTTGCCTCCAAGGCCGGCAGGCATCGCAAGAAGGTGGAGATCTCCGCGTCGAAATCGGCCCGCGGCACATCGATGGGCGGAACGACCGATCCGAAGACGCGAGCGGCCGCGGGGCTCAATCCGGTGGCAGGCCTCGATGTCGCCTTGGAGGATGCCGACAAGCTCACCTCGGGCTCCGGCGTCACCGCCACCGTCGAGGCGCTTGCGAAGCTCATCGAGAGCGGCAATCCGCTGTTCAAGGACGGCAAGCTCTGGACGCCGCACCGCCCGGCCCGGCCTGAAAAGTCCGAAGGCGGCATCGCGATCCGCATGCAATCGGACTACGAGCCGGCCGGAGACCAGCCGACGGCGATCGCGGACCTGGTCGACGGCCTCACCTCGGGCGAGCGCAATCAAGTGCTGCTCGGCGTCACCGGCTCGGGAAAGACCTTCACCATGGCCAAGGTGATCGAGGCGACACAGCGCCCGGCCGTCATTCTGGCCCCGAACAAGACGCTCGCGGCGCAGCTCTACTCCGAGTTCAAGAACTTCTTCCCGGACAACGCGGTCGAATATTTCGTCTCCTATTACGATTACTACCAGCCGGAAGCCTACGTCCCGCGCTCGGACACCTATATCGAGAAGGAATCCTCGATCAACGAGCAGATCGACCGTATGCGCCACTCGGCGACGCGTTCGCTGCTCGAACGCGACGACGTCATCATCGTCGCCTCGGTCTCCTGCATTTACGGTATCGGCTCGGTCGAGACCTATACGGCAATGACCTTCCAGATGAGTGTCGGCGACCGGCTCGATCAGCGGCAACTCCTGGCCGACCTCGTAGCGCAGCAATACAAGCGCCGCGACATGGATTTTCAGCGGGGCTCCTTCCGCGTGCGCGGCGACACGATCGAAATCTTTCCCGCCCACCTGGAAGATGCCGCTTGGCGCATCTCGATGTTCGGAGACGAGATCGACTCGATCACCGAGTTCGATCCGCTCACCGGCCAGAAGACCGGTGACCTCAAGTCGGTGAAGATCTACGCCAATTCGCACTATGTGACGCCGCGGCCGACGCTGAACGCCGCGATCAAGGCGATCAAGGAGGAAATGAGCCAGCGCCTCGCCGAACTGGAACGCGCCGGGCGCCTTCTGGAAGCGCAGCGGCTGGAACAGCGCACCCGTTACGACATCGAGATGCTCGAGGCCACCGGCTCCTGCCAGGGCATCGAGAACTATTCGCGCTATCTCACCGGCCGCAGGCCGGGCGAGCCGCCGCCGACGCTGTTCGAATATATTCCCGACAATGCGCTGATCTTCATCGACGAGAGTCACGTCACCATTCCGCAGATCGGCGGCATGTATCGCGGCGACTTCCGCCGCAAGGCGACGCTCGCCGAATACGGTTTCCGCCTGCCCTCCTGCATGGACAACCGGCCGCTGCGCTTCGAGGAATGGGACGCGATGCGCCCCGACACCATCGCCGTGTCGGCAACCCCCGGCGCCTGGGAGATGGAACAGGCCGGCGGCGTCTTCGCCGAACAGGTGATCCGTCCGACCGGCCTCATCGATCCGCCGGTGGAGGTGCGCTCCGCCAAGACGCAGGTGGACGACGTGCTCGGCGAGATCCGCGAGACCGCAGCCGCGGGCTACCGCACCCTCGTCACCGTGCTCACCAAGCGCATGGCCGAGGACCTGACCGAATATCTGCACGAACAGGGCGTGCGGGTGCGCTACATGCATTCCGACATCGACACGCTGGAGCGCATCGAGATCATCCGCGACCTGCGCCTCGGCGCCTTCGACGTGCTGGTCGGCATCAACCTCCTGCGCGAGGGTCTCGATATTCCCGAATGCGGCTTCGTCGCCATTCTCGACGCCGACAAGGAAGGCTTCCTGCGCTCGGAAACGTCGCTCATCCAGACGATCGGCCGCGCCGCCCGTAACGTCGACGGCAAGGTCATCCTCTATGCCGACACGATCACCGGCTCGATGCAGCGGGCGATGGAGGAGACCAGCCGCCGCCGCGAGAAACAGATGGCCTACAATGCCGAGCACGGCATCACGCCCGAATCGGTCAAGGCGAAGATCTCCGACATCCTCGATTCGGTCTACGAACGCGACCATGTCCGCGCCGATATCTCCGGCGTCGCCGGCAAGGGCTTTGCCGATGGCGGCCACCTCGTCGGCAACAATCTCCAGGCGCACCTCAACGCACTCGAAAAACAGATGCGCGACGCCGCCGCGGACCTCGACTTCGAAAAGGCCGCACGCCTGCGCGACGAGATCAAGCGCCTCAAGGCGGCCGAACTGGCAGTGCTGGACGATCCGATGGCGCGAGAGGAAGCGAAATCGCAGGAGAGCAGCAAGCGAGCCAGCAAGGGGGTGCCCGGCACAACGGACTCCCTCCCCCTTGTGGGGAGTGTTGGGGAGGCGAAAAGCGATGGGGAGGGAAAGACACAGTCCTACTTCCAAAAGCCCTCGCTCGACAATATGGGACCGGGGACCGACACCGAACGTCCCCTCTTCCGCAAACCCGAACTCGATGAAATGGGCCGCGACGTGGCGATCCCTTCTTCCCGCGGCCGAGAAGAAGGTGCCCGAAAGGCAGATGAGGGGCAGTCGCTATTCAGGAAAAACACCCTGGACGAAATGACCGTCGGCCGCACGGAGAAGCCGGTACCGGGACAGGCACCGGAGAAGCCGACCCTCACCCGCGCCAAGCCGGGCGTGGGGTCCTACGAGGATCCGGCGGAGGAAAAGCGGCGCAAGAGCCGGACAAAGGGCAAGACAGGGCGTCCGGGACGGTGAGCCGGTCGTATCAGAATCCGACGATCTGCTGAGCCGCTTACCGATCACGAAGCACTCGCTGCCGCCGCAGTCGCAACCGGCTCCACCCGGTGCTGGGCCTTTCCGGACCGTCGAATTGCTCGAGAGGGTCGCTGCAAGAGGCGGCCGTAAGAACGCGTCCAAGGATACGCTAACTACCCCCTTTTTTTAGTGGTAATCCGAAATGATTAGCCCGACATACCACTCAAACCCATAAATTTTTATGGAACATTTCTCTCCCGGTTCGAATTTAAGTTGACACTAATTTAGGGAGAAAAACATGAAAACCCTGGATGTATTTCTTACGAGCACCGGCCTGGCTCTGATGGTCGGTTTTTCAACTTCGACAACGATTCCCGCGCACGCCCAGAACCTTACGGGCCCCATGCTCGTGGCTGAGCAGTGCAGCCCTCTGACGGACGCCAATTACGAAGCATGCTGCATGGCTCAGAACAGAGCGGATATCCTCACGGCCGGGCAAATAGAGCAATGCCCGCCCCTCTCCACGGCGGCCATCGGAAATTCGTTTTCCACGACCTCCACCGACAGCGGTCCTCGCAACCTGAACGGCGATGACGGCGGCGGTGGTAATCCCGGCGGCGGTGGCGGCGGCGGCGGTGGCGGCGGCGGCGGCGGCGGTGGCGGCGGTGGCGGCGGTGGCGGCGGCGGCGGCGGCGGCGATCCCGGCGGTGGCGGTGGCCAAGACACCGGCAAGGGTAACCAAGACCATGGCAAGGGCAACCAGGACAACGGCAAGGGCAGCCAGGACAATGGCAAGGGCAGCCAGGATAACGGCAAAGGCAGCCAGGACAACGGCAAGGGCAGCCAGGACAACGGCAACCAGGACAACGGCAAAGGCAGCCAAGATGGCGGCCTCAAAGGTAATCAGGATTAACCAGGTCACGATCACCGCGATGGCGGGAAGTCGGGCCACTGAAGGATTGGTTGCAAGAGCGCTCGACCGCAAATGACCAGGACGTCGTGCCGGCTTTTCATAGCCGGCACGACGTCCGCGCCCTGACCACGCGCACTACATGCGTGCAGATCCGGGTGCGTTGCCGGCGAGCATCCAGCTCTGAAGGTAACCACGGCCGGACGGGAACCTATTTCACAGTGGAAGTGCTCCAACGAGCGGTACCCTGGCATGGACAGGCGGCACCTGCTCTACTCCGCCGCGCGCGCCTTCGCCTCCACCGCTTCCAATTCGTAGGAATATCCCTCGAGCATGGTGTAGGCCTGCTCGATCGCCTCGATCTGGGCTTCGGCATTCCTGATCGCCTCGGCGATCGACTGGCTGCGGGCGCGCAGCATGGAGCCGAGCACGTCTGTCTCGGGCCGCCGGCCGAGGCGGTCGAGATGCTTGCGCACGCGGGAGCGGTGGCGTTCCAGTTCCAAAATGTGGAAGCGGTTCTTGACGATGTCGTCGGAGAGCTTGCGCCGCATCGCCGCGACCGGATCGAAACTGCCGGGCTCGCGCTCGTCGAGAATGAAATCGTTGACGAGCGTCTCCAGCATCATCAGGCCCTTCAGGTCTTTCGGGTCGGCGAGTTGCGGATCGTAGCCGGTGTCATCGTAGACTTTGCGGCGCACTGGGTCCTTCAGGAGGTCGTAGGCCGCCTGCAGCTTGCCGAACTTCTCGGCATCACCGCCGCGGTCGGGATGCGCGGTCTTCACCGCCCGACGGTAGGCCGTCCGGACCGCCCGTTCGTCGGCGTCGCGCTCAATTCCAAGGAGGGCATAGGGATCGATCACGCCGGCCACCTGCTCATCGTCAACTCGCATATTCGTCTCCGGTATAGACCTACCGGTTCGCCGCGGCAGCAGCAAGCCCGCGAGGCCCGTAGGGAGAGCGCAGGCTCAACCTAAGGCCTGTTGAGATTCGGGATACCTGCCACGGCTTGTTCGATCTCCTCATCCCTGTGCTCGTCACAGGGATCCAGCCAGACCAAGTCCTTGGGCTGAATGAACTCTTCCCGCGCCGCAGACGCGGCGCTGCTGGATCTCTGTGACGAGCACAGAGATGAGGAGGAGGAGAGATTGCAGTCCTCCGATAGGTTTCCTAGGATCAATCTCAACAGACCTTAGAGCGGGATGAGGAAAAGTGTGTGCGATTTTCCGCCCGCATCCCGCTTAAACTATTGGAATCGATCACGTTCATGTTTCTAGGTCGATCCGACCTAAAAACATCGTGATCCAGTGCCGGGACGAAAATGTGGTCAAACGAAGCAATCCACGACATTCGTCCTGCGGCAGATGGCACCGAGAGGTCACGCCGGCGCTTCGGCATAAGGCATCGCCGCAGGTGCGAGGTCGCAAGAACTCCCCTTGCCTTTTTCGCGGAATACTGCCAATCCTATCTCTGTTCGGGCGTTTTCAATCCCGGAGACTGGACTTTCGTTTTGAGCCTGGCTTGACGCCGGGACTGCCGCAAGCGGCATCGTAGACGTCTTTTCCCCGATATCGTGACCACTCGACGCCTTTCAGCGCATTTCGCTGAAGACGACACGTTCGCTTCCTCCCGGGGGCGCGGACACACTACCTAAAGCAACCGATGCGTGATATTGAAGCGCAGGGTTGCGGCAAAGACAGACTGAAGGAAAAGGACTTCTTCCATGGCCACCAAAGGCATCGTCAAATTCTTCAACCAGGACAAGGGTTTTGGTTTCATCACGCCGGAAGGCGGTTCGAAGGACGTTTTCGTCCACATCACCGCTGTCCAGGCCGCAGGCCTCACCACATTGAACGATGGCCAGGAGGTCAGCTTCGACACGGAGCCGGATCGCATGGGCAAGGGCCCGAAGGCCGTCAACCTCCAGGCTCTCTAAGCCTGGCGTTCGACAAAGCTTGAAGAGCGGCGCTTCGCAAGAGGCGCCGTTTTTCATTGGAGAGCGCCCATCCGGCCTGCCGCCCACCTTCCCCTCGCCGGCGGCGGAGACTCGCGCCGCAGTCGAGCTACTCTGCCGCCTGCCTTGCCGTTACCGCCTCGAACACCGCGTCGAAGGCAGCATGGATCACTTGCGGACCGGCGTCCTTGCGGGTGGCCTCGGTAGAGAGTATCTGACGATAGCGCCGCGCGCCGGGCCAGCCCTGAAAGAGCCCGACCATGTGCCGCGTGACGTGGATCAGCCGGCCGCCATTCTCGATATGCGCGGCGGCATAGTCCGCCATGGCGTCACGAATCCCGGACCAGAAATCCAGCGACAGTTTATGGTCATGATCGGAAAAGCCGTCGCGATCGACCGGCATGGGCTCGGCCCCCGTCAGCGGGTGGACGAAATAGCCGTCGGCGGCCGTCAGCAGGCCGCTGTCGTGATAGGCCGCACGGCCGAGCATCACGCCGTCGAGAGGAGCACCGCACGCCGGCTCTGCCGCAGTCCCGGTGGTTCCTCCCGTCGGCAGCGACAGCGGATCGAGGTGGGATAGCGCCTGATCCAGCCTTTGAAGACCCCCATTGAGACCGATGAAAAGATTCGCATTTTCCGCCTTGAGCCGGTGTACGAGGCCATAATCGAGCGGCGGAATCTCGCGATTCTCTCTCGGGCTCAGCCCTTTGAGCCATGCCTTGCGGGCATGCACCCAGACGGCATCCGTTCCGGCATCCTTGACACGCTGGACGAGGTCGCGAAGTGCTACTTCCGGATCCTGATCGTCGACGCCGATGCGACATTTGACCGTGACGGGAATCTTGACCGCCGCCTTCATCGCCGCGATGCAGTCGGCGACCAACGCCGGCTCCTGCATCAGGCAAGCGCCGAAGGTGCCGGACTGCACCCGGTCTGATGGGCAGCCGACATTCATGTTGATCTCGTCGTAGCCGAAGCCTTCGGCGATCCGCGCCGCCTCCGCCATCTTCGCCGGATCGCTGCCGCCGAGCTGCAGGGCGACCGGATGTTCCGAGGTGTCGTGGCCGAGCAGCTTTTCCCGGTCGCCTCGCAGGATCGCATCCGCGACGATCATTTCCGTATAGAGCAGAGCATGGCTCGAGAGCTGGCGCGCGAAGAACCGATAATGACGATCGGTCCAGTCGATCAT
>Ga0209281_1000482_pt1 | contig 55407 bp, 49 predicted proteins | sample MedtruBG_FD_187514 | JGI IMG/M metagenome (GOLD analysis project Ga0209281, IMG submission 187514) | Root nodule microbial communities of legume samples collected from California, USA - Medicago truncatula BG (SPAdes) (version 2) | ecosystem: Host-associated > Plants > Roots > Nodule | place... | reverse complement strand
AGATCGAGGTCCCGGATCATTTCACGCTGCTTCAGGCATGCGAGGAGGCCGGCGCCGAGGTTCCGCGCTTCTGTTTCCATGAGCGGCTTTCGGTTGCCGGCAACTGCCGCATGTGTCTGATCGAGGTCAAGGGCGGACCCCCGAAGCCGGCGGCTTCCTGCGCCATGGGCGTGCGCGACCTTCGTCCCGGCCCGAACGGCGAGGTGCCGGAAGTCTTCACGACCACGCCGATGGTCAAGAAGGCGCGCGAAGGCGTCATGGAGTTCCTGCTCATCAATCACCCGCTCGACTGCCCGATCTGCGACCAGGGCGGCGAGTGCGACCTGCAGGACCAGGCGATGGCCTTCGGCATCGACAGCTCGCGCTATCAGGAAAACAAGCGCGCGGTCGAGGACAAATATATCGGTCCGCTCGTCAAGACGGTGATGAACCGCTGCATTCACTGCACGCGCTGCGTCCGCTTCACGACGGAAGTCGCCGGCATCGCCGAACTCGGCCTGATCGGCCGCGGCGAGGATGCCGAGATCACCACCTATCTCGAACAGGCGATGACCTCAGAACTGCAGGGCAACGTCGTCGACCTGTGCCCGGTCGGCGCGCTGACCTCCAAGCCCTTCTCCTTCACCGCGCGCCCGTGGGAGCTCGGCAAGACGGAATCGATCGATGTCATGGACGCGGTCGGCTCGGCCATCCGCGTCGATACGCGCGGCCGCGAAGTCATGCGGATCATGCCGCGCGTCAACGAGGAGATCAACGAAGAGTGGATCTCCGACAAGACGCGCTTCATATGGGACGGGCTGAAGACGCAGCGCCTGGACCGCCCTTATGTCAAGAAGGATGGACGCCTGCAGCCGGCAAGTTGGGGCGAAGCCTTCCAGGCGATCAAGACCGCCGTTGCCGGCACGTCCGGCGACAGGATCGGCGCGGTCGCCGGCGATCTCGCCTCGGTCGAGGAAATGTATGCGCTGAAGGAGCTCGTCTCCTCGCTCGGCTCCGGGAACCTCGACTGCCGGCAGGACGGCGCAGCGCTCGATCCGTCGTTCGGCCGTTCGAGCTACATCTTCAACCCGACGATCCAGGGTATCGAAAGCGCCGATGCGCTGCTTATCATCGGCTCGAATCCGCGCTTCGAAGCGTCGGTCCTCAATGCCCGGATTCGCAAGCGCTACCGCATGGCCAACTTCCCCATCGGTGTGATCGGCGAGGCGGGTGAGCTGCGTTACGAATACGAATATCTGGGTGCGGGTACCGACACGCTCGCCGAACTCGTTTCCGGCAAAGGGACGTTCTTCGCGACGTTGGAAAAGGCCGCGCGTCCGCTGATCATCGTCGGCCAGGGGGCCCTGGCAGGGGAGGGCGGTGCGGCCGTTCTCGCCAATGCGGCGAAGCTCGCCGTTGCCGTTGGCGCGGTGAACGCCGAGTGGAACGGTTTTGCCGTGCTTCACAGCGCGGCCGCCCGCGTCGGCGGTCTCGATCTCGGCTTCGTTCCCGGTCAGGGCGGCAAGTCGGCGGGCGAAATGGTCGACGCCATGGATGTCCTTTTCCTGCTGGGTGCCGACGAAATCGATCTCTCGGCCAGGAAGGCCGGCTTCACCGTTTACATCGGCTCGCACGGCGACAACGGCGCGCATGCGGCGGATGTCATTCTTCCCGCCGCGACCTACACGGAAAAGTCCGGCACCTGGGTCAATACCGAAGGGCGTGTCCAGATGGGCAACCGCGCCGCTTTCGCACCGGGTGAAGCCCGCGAGGACTGGGCGATCATCCGCGCGCTTTCCGACGTGCTCGGCAGGAAGCTGCCTTTCGATTCGCTCGGCGAATTGCGCGCGAAGCTCTATGCGGCCCATCCGCATTTCGCCGCAGTCGACGAGATCGCCGCCGGCAGCAGCGACGAAATTGCCGCACTTGCGCAAAAAGCCGGTGCGATGGCGAAATCCGTGTTTGCGTCTCCGGTCAAAGACTTCTATTTGACGAACCCGATAGCGCGCGCATCCGCCGTCATGGCCGAATGCTCGGCCTTGGCGCGCAACAATTTCAAAGCTGCCGCGGAATGAGCGCGAGGGAATAGAGCATCATGGACGCTTTCTTTTCGACCTATGTCTGGCCCACGGCCATCATGATCGGCCAGTCGCTCCTGCTTCTGGTCGCGCTGCTGCTTTTCATCGCCTATGTCCTGCTCGCCGACCGGAAGATCTGGGCGGCCGTGCAGCTTCGCCGCGGCCCTAACGTCGTCGGCCCCTTTGGGCTGTTCCAGTCCTTCGCCGACCTTTTGAAATTCGTCTTCAAGGAGCCGGTCATCCCGGCCGGCGCCAACAAGACGATCTTTCTGCTCGCGCCGCTCGTTTCCGTGACGCTGGCGCTCGCCGCCTGGGCGGTCATTCCGCTCAATGCGAACTGGGTGATCGCGAACATCAATGTCGGCATCCTCTTCGTCTTCGCCATATCTTCTCTCGAGGTTTATGGCATCATCATGGGCGGCTGGGCGTCCAACTCGAAATATCCCTTCCTTGGTGCATTGCGCTCCGCGGCGCAGATGGTGTCCTACGAGGTCTCGATCGGCTTCGTCATCGTCACTGTGCTGCTCTGCGTCGGCTCGCTCAATCTGACGGACATCGTAAACGCGCAGAACGACGGTCTCGGCACCATGCTCGGCCTGCCTGCCTCGTTCCTCGACTGGCACTGGCTGTCGCTCTTCCCGATGTTCATCATCTTCTTCATCTCGGCGCTCGCCGAGACGAACCGTCCGCCCTTCGACCTTCCGGAAGCCGAATCGGAACTCGTCGCCGGCTTCATGGTCGAATACGGCTCGACCCCGTACATGATGTTCATGCTCGGTGAATACGCGGCGATCTGCCTGATGTGCGCGCTGACGACGATCCTGTTCCTCGGCGGCTGGCTGCCTCCGGTCGATATCTGGCTCCTGAACTGGGTCCCGGGCATCATCTGGTTCGTGCTGAAGGCGTCGCTGGTGTTCTTCATGTTCGCCATGGTGAAAGCCTTCGTCCCGCGCTACCGCTACGACCAGCTGATGCGCCTCGGCTGGAAGGTCTTCCTGCCGCTTTCGCTGGCGATGGTCGTCATCGTCGCATTCGTTCTGAAGCTGACGGGCTGGGCATGATGGCCGCTCAAGCTTCGCTGCATACCGCCGGTTTCTCCCAGACCGGCAAGTTTGGAGGTTAATGATGGCCGGTCTTTCGAACGCCGTCAGCTCGCTGTTCCTCAAGGAATTCGTCGGCGCATTCCTTCTGTCGATGCGCTATTTCTTCCGTCCGAAGGCGACCTTGAACTATCCCTTCGAGAAGGGGCCCGTCAGTCCGCGCTTCCGCGGCGAGCACGCGCTGCGCCGTTATCCCAACGGCGAAGAGCGTTGCATCGCCTGCAAGCTGTGCGAGGCGATCTGTCCTGCGCAGGCCATCACCATCGAGGCCGGGCCGCGCCGCAACGACGGCACGCGCCGCACGGTGCGTTACGACATCGATATGGTGAAGTGCATCTATTGCGGCTTCTGCCAGGAAGCCTGCCCGGTCGATGCGATCGTCGAGGGGCCGAACTTCGAGTTCTCCACCGAGACGCGCGAAGAGCTCTACTACGACAAGGAGAAGCTGCTCGCCAACGGTGACCGGTGGGAGCGGGAAATCGCGCGCAACATTGCGATGGACTCGCCCTACCGCTGAGGCCATTCGCGCAACGCAGCATCGCGCCGCTTGATCGAAGACGGTGCATGCAAAACGGGTTTGGGCATCGGCCGGACATGTGGTCCGGCTTTGCCTCATGGAGTGCGGGCCTGGGGGCCTTCACGCCAGCAAGACGAAAAAGGCACCGATCATGGGTCTGCAGGCTCTTTTTTTCTATCTCTTTGCCTTCATCGCCGTGGCGTCGGCATTCATGGTCATCGCGGCCAGGAATCCGGTCTATTCGGTTCTGTTCCTGATCCTGACCTTCTTCAACGCGGCCGGGCTCTTCCTGCTGACCGGTGCCGAGTTCCTGGCGATGATCCTGCTGGTGGTCTATGTCGGGGCCGTCGCGGTTCTCTTCCTCTTCGTGGTCATGATGCTCGATATCGACTTTACCGAGCTTCGCGCCGGCGTGCTCGAATATGCGCCGATCGGCGCGCTGATCGGGCTGATCCTTGCCGCCGAACTGATCGTCGTTGTCGGCGGCTCGGCCTTCTCACCTGAGATCGCCAAGGGCATCGCAATGCCGATACCGGCACCCAGCGAGCGCACCAACACCGCCGCGCTCGGCGATGTCCTCTATACCCATTACGTCTATTTCTTCCAGATCGCGGGGCTCGTGCTGCTCGTCGCCATGATAGGCGCCATCGTGCTGACCCTGCGTCACCGTCAGAACATCAAGCGTCAGAGCATTCCGCAACAGGTTGCCCGCACCCCCGAAACCGCCGTCGAGGTGGTTACGGTCAAGCCGGGGCAGGGCATCTAATCGGGACGCGAGGTCGAGGGACTACACTTATGGAAATCGGAATTTCCCACTATCTGACCGTCAGCGCCATTCTGTTCACGCTCGGCGTCTTCGGCATCTTCCTCAACCGGAAGAACGTCATCATCATCCTCATGTCGGTGGAGCTCATCCTGCTGGCCGTCAACATCAACATGGTGGCCTTCTCGGCCTTCCTGAACGACATCACCGGCCAGGTGTTCGCGCTGTTCATCCTGACCGTTGCGGCGGCCGAAGCCGCGATCGGACTTGCAATTCTCGTCGTCTTCTACCGCAACCGCGGCTCGATCGCCGTCGAAGACGTCAACATGATGAAGGGCTGACAGGGCTATGGATACCATCGTCAAGGCTATCGTTTTCCTGCCTCTGATCGGCTTCCTGATCGCCGGCCTTCTCGGCACGCAGATCGGCGCCAAGGCATCCGAATATGTGACCAGCGGCCTGATGCTCGTCACCGCCGCGCTCTCCTGGTTCGTCTTCTTCCACGTCGCTCTCGGCGAGGAGGAGATGATCAAGGTTTCGGTGCTGCGCTGGATCCAGTCCGGAAGCTTCGATGTCGAATGGGCTTTCCGCGTCGACACGCTGACGGCCGTCATGTTCGTCGTCGTCAACACGGTTTCGACCCTGGTGCACATCTATTCGATCGGATACATGCACCACGATCCGAACCGGCCGCGCTTCTTCGCCTATCTGTCGCTCTTCACCTTCGCGATGCTGATGCTCATCACGTCGGACAATCTGCTGCAGATGTTCTTCGGCTGGGAAGGCGTGGGTCTCGCGTCATACCTGCTGATCGGCTTCTGGTACAAGAAGCCGTCCGCCAATGCGGCGGCGATGAAGGCCTTCATCGTCAACCGCGTCGGCGACTTCGGCTTCTCGCTCGGCATCTTCTGCGTCTTCGTCCTCTTCGGCTCGATCAATTTCGAGACCATCTTCGCCGCCGCGCAGAACTATCTGCCGGCCGAGGGTGCTGCGGCGGGGGATGCGGTCATCAATCTCTTCGGAATGCAGCTCGACAAGGGGCATGCCCTGACGGCCACCTGCCTGCTGCTCTTCATGGGCGCGATGGGCAAGTCGGCGCAGTTCCTGCTGCACACCTGGCTGCCGGACGCCATGGAAGGCCCGACCCCGGTTTCGGCCCTTATCCATGCCGCAACCATGGTTACCGCGGGCGTCTTCCTCGTCGCCCGCATGTCGCCGCTCTTCGAGCTGTCGCCGGACGCCCTGACGGTCGTCACGCTGATCGGCGCGATCACCGCATTCTTTGCGGCGACGGTCGGTCTCGTCCAGAACGACATCAAGCGCGTCATCGCCTATTCGACCTGCTCGCAGCTCGGCTACATGTTCGTCGCGCTCGGCGTCGGCGCCTATGGCGCGGCGATCTTCCACCTCTTCACGCACGCCTTCTTCAAGGCGCTCCTGTTCCTGGGCGCGGGGTCGGTCATCCACGCCGTCGATGGCGAGCAGGACATGCGTTACATGGGCGGACTGCGCACGCATATTCCGGTCACCTACTGGATGATGTTCATCGGTACGATCGCGCTCACCGGCGTCGGCATTCCCGGTACGGTCATCGGCACGGCGGGCTTCTTCTCGAAGGATGCGATCATCGAATCCGCCTTCGCGTCGCATAGCGTCGTTTCCGGTCTGGCCTTCGTGCTGCTGGTCATCGCAGCGCTCTTCACCAGCTTCTACTCCTGGCGCCTGACCTTCATGACGTTCCACGGCAAGCCGCGCGCTTCCTCCGACGTCATGCATCACGTCCACGAGTCGCCCCAGGTCATGCTGGTGCCCCTCTACATCCTGGCCGCCGGCGCCCTTGTCGCGGGCTTCCTGTTCCACGACTATTTCTTCGGCCACCACTACGCCGAATTCTGGCAGGGCGCTCTGTTCACGTCGGCCGAAAACGAACTTCTCGAGGAGTATCACCACGTTCCGCTGTGGGTGAAATGGAGCCCGTTCGCGGCCATGGCGCTCGGTCTCTTCACGGCCTGGTACATGTACATCCGCTCGCCGGAGACGCCGAAATATCTCGCCGAGCAGCATCGCGGGCTTTACCAGTTCCTGCTCAACAAGTGGTATTTCGACGAACTCTACGATTTCCTGTTCGTCCGCAGCGCCAAGCGCCTCGGTACCTTCCTCTGGAAGGAGGGTGACGGACGGGTGATCGACGGGTACGGCCCGAACGGGATCGCTGCGCGCGTTCTCGACGTGACCGACCGGGTGGTCCGCCTGCAGACCGGATACCTTTACCACTACGCGTTCGCCATGCTGATCGGTATTGCAGCGCTCGTTACCTGGATGATGCTCGGGAGTTCCTTCTGATGACCGATTGGCCCGTACTTTCCGCGGTCACCTTCATGCCGCTCGTCGGCGTTCTGCTTCTCCTGCTCACAAGGGAAGACAGCGCCTACGGCCGCCGCAACATCCTGAACGTCTCGCTGCTGACGACGGTCTTCACGTTCCTCGTGTCGCTCTACATCTGGTACCAGTTCGACCCGTCGAACCCGGGCTTCCAGATGGTAGAGAAGCGGGAGTGGCTCGGCACCGGCATTTCCTACCATCTGGGCGTCGACGGCATTTCCATACTCTTCGTCCCGCTGACGGCATTCCTGATGCCGTTCTGCGTGCTGGCAAGCTGGGTCACGATCGAGAAGCGCCTGAAGGAGTACATGATCGCGTTTCTGATCCTGGAAACGCTGATGCTCGGTGTCTTCGTGTCTCTCGACATCATCCTTTTCTACGTCTTCTTCGAGGCGGGCCTCATCCCGATGTTCATCATCATCGGCGTCTGGGGCGGCAAGGAGCGCGTCTACGCGAGCTACAAGTTCTTCCTCTACACGCTGCTCGGTTCCGTTCTGATGCTGCTCGCCATGATGGCGATGTACTGGCAGGCGGGCACCACCGACATCACGCAATTGCTGGCCTATCAGTTCCCGCGTGAAATGCAGACCTGGCTCTGGCTTGCCTTCTTCGCTTCCTTCGCGGTGAAGATGCCCATGTGGCCGGTGCACACCTGGCTTCCCGATGCGCACGTGCAGGCGCCGACGGCAGGCTCGGTCATCCTGGCCGGCATCCTCCTGAAGCTCGGCGGCTACGGCTTCCTGCGCTTCTCCCTGCCGATGTTCCCGCTGGCGTCCGACTTCTTCGCGCCGTTCGTCTTCACGCTGTCGATCATTGCGATCATCTACACCTCGCTGGTGGCGATGATGCAGACCGACATCAAGAAGCTCATCGCCTATTCCTCGGTTGCGCATATGGGCTATGTGACGATGGGAACCTTCGCGGCGAATGTTCAGGGCGTCCAGGGTGCGATCTTCCAGATGCTGTCGCACGGCATCGTCTCGGGCGCGCTCTTCCTTTGCGTCGGCGTCGTCTATGACCGGCTGCATACGCGCGAGATCGCGGCCTATGGCGGCCTCGTCAACAACATGCCGAAATATGCCGTCGCCTTCATGGTCTTCACCATGGCCAATGTGGGCCTTCCGGGAACGTCGGGCTTCGTCGGCGAAGTGCTGACGCTGGTGGGCGCCTTCCGCGCCAACACCTGGGTCGCTCTGTTCGCGACGACCGGCGTCATTCTGTCGGCCGCCTACGCTCTCTGGCTCTACCGCCGGGTCATTTTCGGTGCGCTGGAAAAGGAAAGCTTGAAGGCGCTGCTCGATCTGTCGGCGCGCGAGAAACTCATTCTCTATCCGCTGGTGATCCTGACCATCTTCTTCGGTGTCTATCCGGCACCGGTCTTCGACGCGACCGCGGCCTCCGTGGACTTGCTCGTCAACAACTACGCCGCCGCCCTGCAGGCAGCGCAAGACGTTGCGCTTTCGGTGCAATGATCAAGGGACGTGATGTGACATGACTGCTGAAACCCTTATCGCCAGCCTGCAACTTTCGATGCCCGAGCTGATCCTTGCGGTCGGCGCGATGGCACTCCTGATGATCGGCGTCTTCTCGGGCGAACGAGCCACACCGACGGTAACCGGCCTTGCGGTCGCGGTGCTCATCATCGCCGGGCTGTGGCTCGTGCTGAAGACGGGCGAGGGGGAGGCCTATGGCGGCGCCTTCCTGTCGGATCCTTTCGCCAAATTCATGAAGGTGCTGGCCCTGATCGGCTCGATCACCGTGATGGTGATGACCGTCGGCCACGCGCGTTCGGCTCAGATCGACCGGTTCGAGTTCCCCGTGCTTCTGGTTCTGGCCACCCTCGGCATGCTGCTGATGATCTCGGCCAACGATCTCATCTCGCTCTACCTGTCGTTGGAGCTGCAGTCGCTCGCCCTTTACGTGGTGGCGGCAATCAACCGCGACAGCGTCCGCTCGACGGAAGCGGGCCTGAAATATTTCGTTCTCGGTGCGTTGTCTTCGGGGATGATGCTTTACGGCATGTCGCTCGTCTACGGCTTCACGGGGCATACTGGCTTCGACGAGATCGCGGCGGCGCTCACGGCCGAGGGCCGGTCGCTGGGCCTCGTCTTCGGTCTGGTGTTCATTCTTGCGGGCCTCGCCTTCAAGATCTCCGCCGTCCCCTTTCATATGTGGACGCCGGACGTATATGAAGGCGCACCGACGCCGGTGACGGCATTCTTCGCCGCCGGACCGAAGGTCGCGGCCATCTCGATCCTCGTTCGCATCGTCATCAACGCCTTCGAGCCGGTGGTCGCCGATTGGCAGCAGATCATCGTCTTCATCTCGATCGCATCGATGCTGCTCGGCTCCTTCGCCGCGATCGGCCAGCGCAACATCAAGCGGCTGATGGCCTATTCCTCGATCGGTCACATGGGCTATGCGCTCGTCGGCCTCGCGGCCGGCTCCATGGCCGGCGTGCGCGGCGTGATCCTCTACATGCTGATCTACATGGTCATGACGCTGGGCACATTCGCCTGCATCCTCGCCATGCGCCGCAGGGAAGGCGAGCATGTCGAAGGCATCGACGATCTTGCCGGTCTTTCGCAGACCAACCCCTTCATGGCGACGGTGCTGACGATCCTCATGTTCTCGCTTGCCGGCATCCCGCCGCTGGCAGGTTTCTTCGCCAAGTACTTCGTCTTCGTCGCGGCAATCGAGGCGCAGCTCTATGGCTTGGCAATCATCGGCGTGCTCGCTTCCGTCGTCGGCGCCTACTACTATCTGCGGGTCATCAAGGTGATGTGGTTCGAGGAGCCGAGAGGCGAGTTTGCCCGGACGGCGGGCGAGCTTAGGCTGGTGTTCGGCCTGTCCGGCCTCTTCGTGCTCGGCTACGTGCTCATCGGCGGTCCGCTCGGAACCGCCGCCGAAGCCGCGGCGCGGACATTCTTTTGACCGGCGGACGAAGCGGCGGCCGGAGTTCGCCTGAAGATTTCCGGCACGTCGCGCTCGCCGAAACGGTCTCGACCAACAGCGAGTGCCTTCTGCGGGCGCGCGAGGGTGATCCCGGCAATCTCTGGATCACCGCGGTGCGCCAGACCGGAGGCAGGGGCAGGCGTGGCCGCGCCTGGTTCTCGGAGCCGGGGAACCTCTACGCATCCCTGCTGCTCATCGATCCGGCGCCGGTGGACAGGCTGCATGCGCTGCCGCTTGCGGCAGCGGTTGCGGTTCATCGGGCCATCCGCCGGGTGATGCCGCCGGGCGGAGCCGAGGCCGCGATCAAATGGCCGAACGACATTCTTATCGACGGGCGGAAGACCTGCGGCATTCTTCTCGAAGGCGAGGTTCTGGCCGACGGGCGGCGGGCCCTGGTGATCGGCTGCGGCATCAACGTCGCCGTCATGCCTGAAGACGCACTTTACCCCGTCACATCGCTTCGGCGCGAGGGCGCGACAATCTCTCCCGAGGAGCTGTTCGCGCATCTTTTCGTAACCATGGCCGAGACGCTCGCCGTTTGGGACCGTGGCGCCGGCGTCGCCGCAATCATCGATCAGTGGCGCGCCGCGGCCAAGGGCATCGGCGAGGCGATCACGGTCAACCTGCCGGACCGCTCGCTTTCCGGCCGCTTTGCAGGTATCGATCGGGACGGCCGGCTTCTACTCGACACGGGTTCCGGCCCGCCGCAAACCATTGCGGCGGGCGACGTATTTTTTGGATGATTGAAAAAAGCAAAGGCGCATCACGACATGGCGCAGGATGAAGAACTGGTGTTCTTGCCGCTCGGCGGCGTCGGCGAAATAGGCATGAATCTCGGCCTTTACGGTTATGGAAGGCCAGGCCACCGCCAATGGATCATGGTCGATTGCGGCGTGACCTTCCCCGGCCCGGAATTGCCCGGCGTAGATCTGGTTCTGCCCGATATCGCCTTTCTGGCCGAACAGCGCCGCAACCTGAAGGCGATCATCATCACGCATGCGCATGAGGACCATTACGGGGCTCTGAACGATCTGTGGCCGGGCCTGAACGTTCCCGTCTACGCCTCGCCCTTTACCGCGGGCATGCTGGAGGCCAAGCGCGCATTCGAAAAGTCCCGCAGTGAGATCCCGATCACGATCTTCAAGCAGGGCGACCGCATCAATGTCGGGCCTTTCAGCGTCGAAGCCGTGGGGGTCAATCATTCGATCCCCGAGCCGATGGCGCTCGTCATCCGTACGCAACTCGGCACCGTCGTGCACACGGGCGACTGGAAGATCGATCTCGAGCCTTCGCTGGGGCCCCTGACCGACGAGTCGCGGTTTCGCCAGATCGGGGAGGAAGGCGTCCTCGCGCTCGTCTGCGATTCGACCAATGCCTTGCGCGAAGGCGTGTCGCCGTCCGAACGGCAAGTCTCCGAAAGTCTCGCCAAGATCATTGCCGATGCCGAGGGCCGCGTCGGGATCACCACCTTCTCCTCCAATGTCGGGCGCATCCGCTCTGTTGCGGAAGCGGCGGAGGCTGCGGGGCGGGAGGTGCTTCTACTCGGCAGTTCGATGAAGCGCGTCGTCGACGTTGCGCGCGATGTCGGGCTCATGGAAGGCGTGAAGCCGTTCCTCGCAGAGGACGAGTTCGGCTACATCCCGCGCGACAAGGTCGTGGTCATCCTGACGGGCAGCCAGGGCGAGCCGCGCGCGGCCCTTGCCAAGATCGCTCGCGACGAGATGCGCAACGTGGCGTTTTCGGCCGGCGACACGATCGTATTTTCGTCGCGCACCATCCCCGGCAACGAAAAAGCGATCAACGACATCAAGAACGGGCTTATCGAGCAAGGCATCCACATCATCACGGATAGCGAGGCGCTGGTGCATGTTTCCGGCCATCCGCGGCGCACCGAGCTCCAGCAGATGTACCAATGGGTGAAGCCGCAGATCCTCGTGCCGGTGCATGGCGAGGCGGCGCATCTGACGGCACATGCGGAGCTCGGGCTGCAATCGGGCATCCCGAGCGTGCCGCGGCTGCGCAATGGCGAAATGCTACGACTTGCGCCGGGCCCCGCGGAAGTCATCGACGAGGCGCCGCACGGCCGCATCTACAAGGACGGCACCCTCATCGGCGATTTCGAAGAGATGGGGATAGGCGAACGCCGCAAGCTTTCCTTTGCCGGCCACGTCTCCGTCAGTGTCGTACTCGACAGCCGCTACGACTTTCTGGGTGACCCGGACGTCGTGCCGATCGGCCTTCCGGAATTCGACGACGAAGGCGAGGCGATGGAGGACACGCTCTATGATGCGGTGCTCGGCGCCGTGGAAAGCATCCCGCGGGCAAAGCGGAAGGACCTCGCGATGCTGCAGGAAGCCGTTCGCCGCGCCGTGCGCAGCACCACGAACCAGGTCTGGGGCAAGAAGCCGGTCGTGACGGTTTTTATCACGAAGGTCTGACTTCCGTGCGCGACGCCCGCCGTGGGCGTCAGCTGCAGGGCAAGGAGTGGAGTGTTCGATGCTGGGAAAAGTGAATCATGTGGCGATTGCGGTCCCGGACCTTTCGGCCGCAGTCGAAAGCTATCGCTCCACCCTCGGTGCATCGGTTACGGAACCGCAGGCCCTGCCTGAACACGGCGTGACCGTCGTCTTCGTGATGCTGCCCAACACCAAGGTCGAATTGCTCGAGCCGCTCGGCGAGGGATCGCCGATCTCCGCCTTCCTCGAGAAAAACCCGGCCGGCGGCATGCACCATATCTGCTATGAGGTGGAAGACATCATCGCCGCGCGCGACCGGCTGAGGCAGGCCGGCGCCCGTATCCTCGGCGATGGCAATCCGAAGATCGGCGCGCATGGCAAGCCGGTCCTGTTTCTTCACCCCAAGGACTTTCAGGGCACCTTGATCGAGCTCGAAGAGGTGTGACAGTCGGGCGCGGGGAAGAGGTTTGCCGCATTGGCCGCTCGGCGTTATAAGGCAGGCGAACGCTCCAACTCCTGAAGCTACGCACTTCCGCACGGAAATCCGCTACACGTTTTTCGTGGAAGTGCTCCAGAGATTTTCGATGTCCTTCTTTTCGACCTTCGCAATCTATTTCATCATCTGGTGGATCACGCTCTTCGTCGTGCTGCCGCTGGGGGTGCGCACGCAGGCCGAGGAGAACGACGTCGTCCCCGGAACCGTCGAGAGTGCTCCTGCACGCTTCCGCGCCTTGAGGGTCGTGCTGCTCACGACGGTGATCGCCGCGGTCATCCATCTCGGCTGGTACGTCCTTTCCGTGAAGCTCGGCTACGACATCGACGCCATTCCCCGCTTCGCGCCGAAATTCTACTGAGCGATTGCGGGCCGCAATCACGAATGGTGTGCTCTTTGGGATGGTTGATCACTAAGTTTAGGTGACGAAGCTCGCGATGTGATCGGCTACACGGCGTAGGGTTCGCGTATCCCCGGGTCGTCGGCTGGAAAGTCCTTGGTATTGCGCGTCACGAGCAGACGACCGGCAGTCTGCGCCGTTGCCCAGATCACCGCGTCGGGTAGCTTGATGCGGTGCGCCCTGCGCAATGTCACCGCACGGTTGGCGATCTCATCGTTCAAGGCGATCGTTTCGAAACCGTCGAGGAAGCGCCGGGTCGGCTCAACCAGTTCGGCGTCCGCTCCAACCATCACCTCCATCCAGGTGATGATGCTGATGGCCCGGTTTTCGAAACGGTCAAGTTCCTTGTGCGCCTGAGGCACCGCATTCAGATGATCGATAAGGATATTGGTATCGAACAGTGCGCCTACCATTCGCCGCGCACCTTCTCCTGATAAGCCAGACCGTCAACTTTGCGCTTGCCCCACAAACCGAAGCCATCTTCGATCTGCTCGCGATGATGACGGTTGAGATAGTCGTCGATCGCTTCGCGGATCAGAGCCGCACGGGACCGGCGCACCCGCTTGGCGAGGGTGTCTAGGGCTTCGACCTGGGTATCGTTCATATCGATCAAGGCTCGCATCGTGTCCTCCAATGATATGCACTATGTATATCGTATGCTAGTGGGCGCCGGAAGGGAAGAGATCGCCTCATTCCGTCGAAGCATCCCAGGCCATCGGCCGGGTGAAGCCCTTGACAGTCAACAAAAAGACACTGTTGAACTGCTTCGCCGTAATGTGTGAGTTGAAAAAACCAAAAAAAAACAAGGCCAAAGCCTTGTTTTTAAGTGTCGCGTGATCTTTAATCCGTTTCCGGCGGCAGCGAACAAGCGCGCCTAAGATCTTATCCTCCCAAGACTTGACCGCGAATTTCGGCAAGAATTTGGTCTTCCTGCCTGTTTTGTGAGCCGAAATTAGCTCAAACCTTGGGCGCTGTCATCTGCTTTTTTTGCATTTTTGCTACAGTCGGGCAAAATTTTTCCGTTGACACCAACTGTCTTCGTCCTGTTACTAGCGTGCTCTTTTGCCGCAGGCCGGGCCTGGTGTTTCTCATCCGGGATATGTGTCGATGCAGCGTCCCGCCACCCCTACGGCAGGGTTCCCTTCCGTGCGCGAAGCGGCTATGAACGCTGAACTCGAAAGGTTCCCGTCGATGCGTCGCCGGGAAAATCAAGAGCCCTGTTAGAATGGCAACAGCTGCCTACCCTGATCTCAGGCGAAGGGGCGGCCGAAGCACAACGTCATTTCGCCTGAATCCGTCGATAGTGCGAATTCACCAGTTCTGGAACCTGTCATGCGCCTGTCCCGCTTTTTCATGCCCATCTTGAAGGAAAATCCGAAGGAAGCGGAAATCGTTTCCCATCGACTGATGCTGAGGACGGGCATGGTCCGCCAGCAGTCCGCCGGCATCTACACATGGCTGCCGCTCGGCAAGCGCGTGCTGGACAAGGTCAATGCGATCATTCGCGAGGAGCAGAACCGTTCCGGCGCCATCGAACTGCTGATGCCGACGCTGCAGTCGGCGGAGCTCTGGCAGGAGAGCGGGCGCTATGACGCCTATGGCAAGGAGATGCTGCGCATCAAGGACCGGCAGGACCGGCCGATGCTCTACGGGCCGACGAACGAGGAGATGATCACCGACATCTTCCGCTCCTACGTCAAGTCCTACCGCAATCTGCCGCTGAACCTCTATCATATCCAGCTGAAGTTCCGCGACGAGATCCGCCCGCGCTTCGGCACCATGCGCTCGCGCGAGTTTCTGATGAAGGACGCCTATTCGTTCGATCTCGACCGGGCAGGGGCGGAGCACGCCTATAACAAGATGTTCGCCGCCTATCTGCGCACCTTCGACCGGATGGGCCTGCGCGCCATACCGATGCGTGCCGACACGGGTCCCATTGGCGGAAACCTGAGCCACGAGTTCATCATCCTTGCCGACACCGGCGAGTCCGAGGTGTTCTGCCACAAGGACTTCCTCGGCTTCGACATTCCGGGCGAGGATACGAATTTCGACGACGTCGCCGGCCTGAAGACGATCTTCGACAAATGGACGTCGCGTTATGCGGCGACCTCGGAAATGCATGATGAGGCCGCCTTCGGCGCCATCGCCGAAGGCGAGCGCCTGTCCGCGCGCGGCATCGAGGTGGGTCACATCTTCTATTTCGGCACCAAATATTCCGAGGCGATGGGTGCGAAGGTGCTTGGGCCGGACGGCAAGGAACACACCGTGCATATGGGCTCCTACGGCATCGGTCCGACCCGCCTGGTGCCGGCGATCATCGAAGCTTCGCATGACGACAACGGCATCATCTGGCCGAAGGGCATCGCCCCGTTCGACGTCGTCGTCATCAACATGAAAACGGGCGATGAAGCTTGCGATGCGGCTTGCGGCAAGGTCTACTCCGATCTCGGCAAGGCTGGATTCGATGTTCTTCTTGACGACACCGACGAGCGCGCCGGCGGGAAGTTCGCGACCGCCGACCTCATCGGCGTGCCGGTGCAGGTGATCGTCGGACCGCGTTCGATCGCGAACGGCGAAGTCGAAGTGAAGGACCGCAAGACCGGCGCGCGGGAGACGATGACCGTCGAAGCGGCGATCAACAAACTGGTCGCGGCGAGATAACAGAGACGAAGGGATCGATGATGACCGCGGCGACGGATGAGCAAGTGCAAGCTGCCGCTCCATCCAGCATATCTTCCAGCCGTCCCTTCTCCGCCTTCGAGCGTATGGTCGCCTGGCGCTACCTGCGTTCGCGGCGGAAGGAAGCGTTCATCTCGGTCATCGCCGGCTTCTCCTTCATAGGGATCATGCTCGGGGTGGGAACGCTGATCATCGTCATGGCGGTGATGAACGGCTTCCGAACCGAGCTCATTTCGCGCATTCTCGGCATGAACGGCCATATGATCGTCCAGCCCCTGGACGGCCCGCTCACCAATTACGCCGATCTAGCCACCAGATTCTCCGCCGTTCCGGGCGTGACCATGGCCATTCCGATCGTCGAGGGCCAGGTTCTCGCGCAAGGCCTGGGCGATGCGTCGACGGGTGCGCTCGTTCGCGGGATACGCGCCGACGACCTCACCAAGCTGAAGTCGATCTCCGAGCATATTCAGTCCGGCGACCTCGTCGGCTTCGCGTCGGGCAGCGGCGTCGCCATCGGCTCGCGCATGGCCGAGCAGCTGGGCATCCGGGTGGGCGGGACGATCACGCTCACCTCGCCGAACGGCGACGTCACGCCGATGGGCATGAATCCGAGGGTCAAGGCCTATACCGTCTCGGCCATCTTCGAGATGGGCATGTCGGAATACGACGCGACCATCATCTTCATGCCGCTCGAGGAAGCGCAGCTCTATTTCAACGCCGAAGGCCTCGTTCAGTCGATCGAGATATTCGCCGAGCATCCGGACGCGGTCGACGAGCTTCGCAAGCCGGTGGAGGACGCCGCCGGCCGGCAGATATTCATTACCGACTGGCGCGAACGCAACAGGACGTTCTTTTCCGCGCTCGAGGTGGAACGGAACGTGATGTTCATGATCCTGACGCTGATCGTGCTGGTCGCAGCGCTGAACATCATCTCCGGTCTGATCATGCTGGTGAAGGACAAGGGCAGCGATATCGCGATCCTCAGGACGATGGGCGCGACCTCCGGTTCGGTGATGCGCATCTTCTTCATGACCGGCGCCGCAATCGGGGTTACGGGAACCATCGCCGGCGTCGCCCTCGGGGTGGTCGTCTGCCTCAACATCGAGTCGATCCGCCAGTTCTTCTCCTGGGTGTCCGGCGCCACGCTCTTCGATCCGGAGCTCTATTTCCTCAGCCAGCTTCCGGCCGACATGAATGCCGACGAGACCGTCACCGTCGTCGTCATGGCGCTTGCGCTTTCCTTCCTTGCCACGATCTTCCCGGCCTGGCGCGCCTCGCGCCTCGATCCGGTGCAGGCCCTGCGGTACGAATAACAAGGACAACAGCTTAAATGAATGCGCGCGTGGCACTGCAGCTCTCCGGCATCGAGCGGCATTATGGCGAGGGCGACACGTTTCTGCCGATCCTCAAGGGAGCCGACCTGACGTTGCGAAGCGGCGAGACAGTCGCCCTCGTGGCACCGTCCGGTACCGGAAAGTCGACATTGCTTCATATCGCCGGGCTGCTCGAACACCCGGATGAGGGCGAGGTGCTCGTGAACGGCACCTCATGCAACGGACTCAGCGACGACCGGCGAACGGCAATCCGCCGCAACGAGATCGGCTTCGTCTATCAGTTCCACCATCTCCTGCCGGAATTCTCGGCGCTGGAGAACATCATGATGCCGCAACTGATCGCCGGATTGCCCAAGGCCGAGGCGGCGGAGCGGGCATCGGCCCTTCTGGACTATATGCGCATCGGCCATCGCGGCAGCCACCGCCCGACCGAGCTTTCCGGCGGCGAGCAGCAGCGCGTCGCCATCGCCAGGGCGGTCGCCAATGCGCCGCTCATCCTTTTGGCGGACGAGCCGACCGGCAACCTCGACCCCGAGACGGCCGGCTATGTATTCGAGGCGCTGGAAGCCCTGGCGCGCCAGTCCGGGCTCGCGGCGCTGATCGCCACCCACAATCACGAACTCGCTTCGCTCATGGATCGCCGCGTGACGATCGAGGACGGCAAGGTGGTCGAACTGAAATAGTCCGGCCGCCGCCGCGCGTATTCAGCCCCGATCTCGCTCGAGGCGCGGTCACCGCTTGGCGCTCCTTGCATGTTCCGTTCGAGGCGTGTCGCTCCTCGGAACGCATGCGCGAATGGGGGCCGTCGGTGCACATTAACCATAGCCACTGAATAGCGGGTCTTCCATGCAGACTTCCTTGACTATCGAACGGAAATAGAACAAAAAGGGAACAGTAGCGGAAAGGAGACAAGTTATGGCTGATTTCGTACGTGATCTTGCTGCCTTCGCCTCGATGAGCCTTTTCATCGTGAGCATCTCGGTAATCGCTCTCGGCCTGTGACCGGGATTTATCCAGCGTGCTCCGCGTCCTGTCGAACACGCAGTAAACACCACAGCCGGGCAAAAACCCCGGCGGCCCGTCCTTGAGACTGGACAGTTGGGACGGGAAACAGGATATCCTCGACGCCGGACAAGAATCGGAGTGCGGCGATGACAGGCAACCAGGGTATCGGGCAGGGTATCGGGCACGGCACAGGGGCTGCGGCCGATCCGCAGTTCGTTCACCTGCGGGTGCATTCCGCCTATTCGTTGCTGGAAGGCGCCTTGCCGCTGAAGAAGATCATCGGCAAGGCGGTCGCCGACGATCAGCCGGCGATCGGCATCGCCGACACCAATAATCTCTTCGCGGCACTCGAATTCTCGCAGAAGGCCGCCGACGACGGATTGCAGCCGATCATCGGCTGCCAGCTCTCGATCGATATGGAAGACGAGGCGGAAGGCGAGCGGCGCGGACACGCCCATCAGTTCGTCAAACTTCCCGCGATCGTGCTGATCGCGGCGACCGAGGACGGTTACGCCCGCCTCGTCGAGCTCGTGAGCCGCGCCTATCTCGAAGGTGAGGGTCACCAGCAAACGCGAATAAGCCGCTCCTGGCTTGCGGCTGGCGGCACGACCGGCCTGATCGCGCTCACCGGTGCGGGAGCCGGCCCGGTCGATATGGCGCTGAAGTCGGGTTCGCCGGCTCTGGCCGAGGCGCGCCTAAAAGCCTTGATCGAGCTTTTCGGCGATCGCCTCTATGTCGAACTGCAGCGGCACGGGAATTACGACCGGCGTCACGAGAACCGCATGATCGATCTCGCCTATCGGCTCGACATTCCGCTCGTCGCCACCAACGAGGCGTTTTTCCCGTCGCCGTCCGACTATGATGCCCACGATGCGCTGATGGCCGTCGCTCACAATGCGATGGTGTCCGACGACAGCCGTTTCCGTCTGACCCCGGATCATTACCTGAAGAGCCGCAAGGAGATGGCGGCGCTCTTTGCGGATCTGCCCGAGGCATTGGAGAATACGATCGAGGTGGCGCGGCGGTGCTCCTTCATGTTGAAGACCCGCGGACCGATCCTGCCGCGCTTTACCGGCGCTTCGGATGATCCGGAGGAGGCTGAACGCGCGGAGGTAGCGGAACTGCGCCGGCAGGCGGAGGAGGGGCTGGAGGAACGCCTTGCCAAGCTCGGCATGGCGCCCGGCTACAAGGAAGAGGACTATCGGGAGCGGCTGGCCTTCGAACTCGGCGTTATCCAGCGGATGAAGTTTCCGGGCTACTTCCTCATCGTTGCGGACTTCATCAAATGGGCCAAGCAGCATGACATTCCGGTCGGGCCGGGCCGCGGCTCGGGTGCCGGCTCGCTGGTCGCCTATGCCCTGACGATCACCGATGTCGATCCGATGCGCTTCTCGCTGCTTTTCGAGCGCTTCCTCAACCCCGAACGCGTGTCGATGCCCGACTTCGACATCGATTTCTGCCAGGACCGGCGCGAGGAGGTCATCCGCTACGTGCAGCAGAAATACGGCCGCGAGCAGGTGGCGCAGATCATCACCTTCGGATCGCTGCAGGCGCGTGCAGCACTGCGCGACGTCGGCCGCGTGCTGGAAATGCCCTATGGCCAGGTCGACAAGATCTGCAAGCTGGTGCCGAACAATCCCGCCAACCCGACGCCGCTTTCCAAGGCGATCGAGGAGGAACCGCGCCTGCGGGAAGAGGCGGAGAAGGAGCCGGTCGTTGCCCGTCTCCTCGACATTGCCCAGAAGATCGAGGGGCTTTACCGCCACGCCTCGACGCACGCGGCCGGCATCGTCATCGGCGACAGGCCGCTCTCGCAGCTCGTGCCGATGTACCGCGATCCGCGCTCCGACATGCCGGTGACCCAGTTCAACATGAAATGGGTCGAGCAGGCGGGTCTCGTGAAGTTCGACTTCCTTGGCCTGAAGACGCTGACCGTTCTGAAGACCGCCATCGACTTCGTCGGCAAGCGCGGCATCCATATCGACCTCGCAAGCATTCCGCTCGACGATCCGAAGACCTACGAGACCCTTTCGCGTGGCGAGACGGTCGGCGTGTTCCAGGTGGAAAGCGCCGGCATGCGCAAGGCGCTGATCGGCATGCGCCCGGACTGCATCGAGGACATCATCGCGCTCGTGGCGCTCTATCGCCCGGGTCCGATGGAGAACATCCCGGTCTACAACGCCCGCAAGCACGGCGAGGAGGAGATCGAATCGATCCATCCGAAGATCGATTACCTGCTCAAGGAGACGCAGGGCGTCATCGTCTACCAGGAGCAGGTGATGCAGATCGCTCAGGTGCTCTCGGGCTATTCGCTCGGCGAGGCTGACCTCCTGCGCCGCGCCATGGGCAAGAAGATCAAGGCGGAGATGGACAAGCAACGCGCCCGCTTCGTCGATGGCGCCGTCAAGAATGGCGTCTCGAAGCCGCAGGCCGACCTGATCTTCGACCTTCTTGCCAAGTTCGCCAATTACGGCTTCAACAAGTCGCATGCCGCCGCCTACGCCATCGTCTCCTACCAGACCGCCTACATGAAGGCGCATTATCCGGTCGAGTTCCTCGCAGCGTCGATGACGCTCGACATGTCGAACACGGACAAGATCAACGATTTCCGTCAGGACGCGATGCGCCTCGGCATTCAGGTGGTCGCGCCGTCCGTGCAGACCTCCCACCGCCACTTCGAAACCGGCGACAACCGCATCTATTACTCGCTCGCCGCCCTAAAGGGCGTCGGCGAGTCTGCCGTCGACCACATCGTCGCCGTGCGTGGCGATCGACCCTTCGCAAGTCTCGAAGACTTCTGCCTGAGGATCGATCCGAAGCTCTTGAACCGACGGGTTTTCGAAAGTCTGATCGCCGCCGGTGCTTTCGACTGCTTCGGCTACGACCGGGCGGAGCTCATCGGCGGGCTCGATCGCATCCTCGGTTTCGCGCAGCGCGCCCAGGAAAACAAGGTGAGCGGCCAGAGCGACATGTTCGGCGCGGGGGCCGCGACGGGGCCCGAGAAGATAGCGCTCCCGCCCTATACGCCGTGGCTCGCCTCGGAGAAGCTGCATCGCGAGTTCCAGGTCTTGGGCTTCTATCTCTCCGCCCATCCGCTCGACACCTACAATAATCTGCTCGCGAAGATGCGCGTGCAGACATTTGCGGATTTCTCGGCAGCCGTGAAAAAGGGAGCGGCGGCGGGCCGCCTCGCCGGTACGGTGACGTCGAAGCAGGAACGCAAGACGCGCACCGGCAACAAGATGGGGATCGTCGCCTTCTCGGACGCTTCGGGCCAGTTCGAGGCCGTGCTCTTCTCCGAAATGCTGAACCAGTATCGCGATCTTCTGGAGCCCGGCAAATCGCTGGTGATGACGGTCGACGCCGAAGAGCGGCCGGAAGGGATCGGCCTTCGTATCCGAACCCTGCGTTCGCTCGAGGAGGAATCGCTGCAGATGCAGAAGGCCTTGCGCGTCTATGTGCGCGACTGCGGACCGCTGCGCTCCATCGCCTCGCATCTGAACGCCAAGGGGGACGGCCTGGTTTCCTTTATCGTCATCAAGGACAACGGACAGCGGGAGATCGAAGTCGAGCTCAACGAGAAATACCGGATCTCACCCGAGATCGCCGCCGCCCTTCGCTCCGCTCCCGGAGTGGTGGACGTCGAGCTGGTTTAAGGTCTGTTCTCTGTGCTTGTCACAGAGATGCAGCAGCGTCGCGTCTGCGGCGCGGGGAAGAGTTCTTCCAGCCCAAGGACTTGGGCTGGCTGGATTCCTGTGACGAGCACAGGAATGAGGAGATCAAATAAGCCGCGGCGGGTATCCCGAATCTCAACAGCCCTTAAATCACTCCGTCGAAAGCGGGCGCTTGCCGCTTGTCCCTTCGCCCCGCTTGCGGGGAGAAGGTCCCGGCAGGGGGATGAGGGGCAAACCAGGGTGCGGAAATCACCCCATTCCTCACCCGCGCCGCTCCCTCGTCACGGTGATGAAATCCGTTCCCTCGCCGGTCTCCAGCCCCGATTCGGTATCGGTGATCGAGAGTGACGAGCCGTTTGCAAGGAGGCCGGCGAGGCGTTCGCGAGCGTCTTTGGGTACGGTGATGCGGCTCAACGTTCGCTCCAGTGCGCCGGGCCGGTCTGGCTCGCCTTCCGCTGTGATGCCAAGTCGCTTCTTGGTCGTTTTCGGCAGCCTGTTCTCGAGCGACATGCCGAACCACTTGCCCTGTCCGGTGTTCGTGTCGAGATCCTGGAACTGCAGTAAATGTGTTCCGAGGGCCATTTCCGGTTCTGCGATGGCGACCTCGGCCTCGAAAACCGGCTGGAATTGCCGGCGCACCCGCAATACGCCATTCAGCGGTGCGCTGTGGCCCGCCTTGCGGAAGACGGCTTCGATCAACTCCGGCGTTATCTTGCCTTCGACGGGCAGCCCTTCGGCCCTCTGGAACGCTTCGATAGCGGCGGCCGTCGCCGGACCGCTGAAGCCATCCGGCAGGCCCGCATCGTAGCCGAGCGTATTGAGGAGCGTCTGGAGGTCGCGCACGCTCTCTTGCGTACCGCGCCGGGTAATCAGAATGCGTATCGGGACCTTCTCCTCGTCGGATGCGACGGGCGAGGGGCGTTTGTCGGTCATGGCGACTTCAACTGCGCTCTGGTTGAACTCCCCGATCGCCGGCCGCAGGGGGACGTCCGACAGGGCAGGTCCCTTCGGTCGCGACTCGCTTGGCTGGAACAGCATTTCGCTCGCGACCTCGACCGGGGCGATCTGCCGATCCGATATGACCACATGCATGCCGTAGCCCGTCATCTTGAACAGGCTCGCCGCGAATTTGCCCGGCAGCCGCACGCAACCGTGCGAAGCCGGATAATCCGGTACATGGTTTGAGCCGTGCAGCGCAATGCCGGACCAGGTAAGCCGCTGCATGAACGGCATCGGCGCATTCGAATAGATGTTCGACTCGTGACGTCGGCGCTTCTCCAGGATCGAGAAAATGCCCGTCGGCGTTGCGTGCCCGGCCTTTCCTGTGGACACTTTCGACGTGGCGACCACCGTGTCGCCGTCATAGACGACGAGGGACTGCTGATCCCTCGATACGACGACCTGCAACGGCGTCTTGGCGCCGGCCGCAAGCGCGGACGGCGACGCCATGACGAAAACCGCGAATCCCATCCGGAGAGCGAAACGCAACACCTACCCTCGTTCAGACAGTGGCGGCACCGCAAGACGGACGACGGAGCCGTGGAAGCAGGCTACCGTTCAATCTTTAAGGAATTGCCCCATACGATGCGGGAGCCGTCCGGTCGGGCAACCGTAACGGCTATTGTCCGCGCCGCCCCTTGCCGAATGTGTAGCCGGTCTCGACGCTTGTCTTTCCGAACTTGTCGCGCAGCCTGTTGATCGCGTCCTCGGCGGCGGCACGCCGGGAGGCCTGCGGATCGACAAGATCCGGCGGATCGGCGAGATCGGGATCGACCAGATCACTGACGCCGATGCCGATCAGCCGGTATTTCGTCCCGTCTACCTCCTTCTCGAGCAGCTGCAGGCCGGTGCGGAAGATTCGGTCGGCCAGGCGGGTCGGGCTTTCCAACCGGCGGTTGCGCGTTCGGGTCTTGAAGTCCGCGGTCTTGAGCTTCAGCACCACCGTCTGCCCTGCCAGCGCGGATTTTCGCAAGCGGAATGCCACTTGTTCGCTGAGGCCCCTCAGATGCGCTACGAGGTCCTCCTGGCGCGCCAGGTCGTCGTTGAAGGTCGTCTCGGAGGAGACGCTCTTCGCTTCTCCGTCGATCTCCACGGACCTTTCGTCCAGGCCGCGCGAAAGCCGGTAGAGCCGCCGGCCCATCGTGCCGTAGCGGCGCATGAGGTCCGCCTCTTCCATCGTCTGGAGCTGCCCGATCGCGCGGATTCCGTCCCTTTCGAGCGTGGCGGCGAAGGCCTTGCCGACGCCCCAGATGAGGGTAACGGGCTTGGCTTTCAGGAAGTCGGCGGCTTCGGCCTGGCCGATGACCGAAAAGCCGCGGGGCTTCTGAAGGTCCGAGGCGACCTTGGCCAGGAATTTGCAGTAGGAAAGCCCGACGGAAACGGTGATGCCGATTTCCTGCTCTACACGCTTGGCGAAGCGGGCAAGCGTTCGGGCGGGCGGATCGTGGTGAAGCCGCTCGGTGCCGCTCAGATCGAGAAAGGCCTCATCTATCGACAGCGGCTGCACGAGAGGCGTCAGCTCCTGCATCATCGCTCTGACCTCGCGCCCGACGCGCACATATTTCTCCATGTCGGGCTTGATCACCACGGCCTGCGGGCAGGCTTCGAGGGCTTTGAACATAGGCATGGCGGAGCGCACGCCATGGATGCGGGCAATGTAACAGGCCGTGGAGACGACGCCACGCTTACCGCCGCCGATGATCACGGGCTTGTCGGCGAGCTCCGGATTGTCGCGCTTCTCGACCGAGGCATAGAAGGCATCGCAGTCGATATGCGCGAGGGTCAACCGGTAGAGTTCGGAGTGCCGGAGGAGCCGCGGACTGCCGCAGGCGAGGCACCGCCGTGAATGGGCGGCTTGCTCCTTGAGGCAATCACGGCAGAAGCCGGAGGGTGGGGCGGCGCTGTCGATCATATCCGGAACAAATGTTGAACGCGGCGACTTTACGCTCTACGCTGCTGAGTCTCAAGGCGGCGGCTGGAGGCTGTTTTGGATATCGCTGTTAAATTTGAGATGGTGCGGGCCGATCGCCGGCCGGACTTCGGGGCACTGTTTGGTCGTCAGGGCGCATTCGGCGTCGGGCGGTGTACCGCGCCGCGCACATCGCGTATCGGCACCATTCAGTCCTCGAAGTCACGTGGGCCGGAGAGGACATGGTGCGCCCGGACGACCTCTTCCGGCGAGGTTTGCGTTTCGTTGCAGAAGGCCATCAGCGTCGGTTCGTGCTCCATCAGGAACGCAACGAGTCCGCCCATGAAGCCCGGCTCGCCGATGGCGCTGCGCAGGGAGGCGGGATCGGTGCCGGTAAGCGCCAGAAAGCGCGACATCAGCTCAGGCTCGTTCGCGAGCCAGGTGAGGATGGCGATCGCCGTATCGTCAGCGTTCTTCATGATATGCGCTCTCTTCTCGTTTGGCGGCCGCAATTACCTATTTTTCAACCAAATCGCGCTAGCCTGGCGATCGACGAAATGGGTCGAGTCGCCGTTGTTGCAACTTAAATCTCTCCCGGAGACTTGCAAGGCGGCGGCAGACAGCAAGGGATCGACATGCCCAAACAGGTAATGATTGTTGAGGATAACGAGCTGAATATGAAGCTCTTCCGCGACCTGATTGAGGCTTCGGGCTACGCGACGATCCAGACGCGCAACGGCATGGAAGCCCTGGAACTCGCGCGCAAGCATCGTCCCGACCTGATTCTGATGGACATCCAGTTGCCGGAGGTCTCCGGCCTCGAGGTCACGAAATGGCTCAAGGAAGATGATGAGCTTCACGTGATTCCGGTCATTGCCGTAACCGCTTTTGCCATGAAGGGCGACGAGGAACGCATCCGCCAAGGGGGATGCGAGGCCTATGTCTCCAAGCCGATTTCCGTTCCAAAATTCATTGAGACGATCAAAACATATCTGGGCGATGCCTGACTGCCGGAAAGATCGATATGACTGCGCGCATCCTCGTCGTTGATGACGTACCAGCCAATGTGAAGCTCCTGGAAGCGCGGCTCGTGGCCGAATATTTCGACGTGCTTACGGCCGGGGACGGGCACGCCGCATTGGCGACATGCGAAAAGACGCCGGTGGATCTCGTCCTGCTCGATATCATGATGCCGGGGATGGACGGTTTCGAGGTCTGCGAAAGACTGAAGGCGAACAGCCGGACCGCGCATATTCCGGTCGTGATGATAACGGCGCTCGATCAGCCGTCCGATCGTGTGCGCGGGCTGAAGGCCGGCGCCGACGACTTCCTGACCAAGCCCGTGAACGATCTGCAGCTCATGTCGCGCGTGAAAAGCCTCGTACGCCTGAAGAACGTCAGCGACGAGCTGCGTCTCAGAGCCCAGACGGCGCAAACGATCGGGCTGCAGGAACTGGCCCGTGTCGATCGGCCGGACGAGCCCGGCAGCGTGCTACTGGTCGATGGCCGCGCTTCTTCACAGGAACGGCTCACCCGTGCCCTGAAGCCGATCGCCGATGTCGCCGTCATATCGGACCCGCAGGCCGCTCTGTTCGAGGCCGCCGAAAGCAGTTTCGACCTGATCATCGTCAACGCGAATTTCGACGACTACGATCCCTTGCGTCTGTGTTCGCAATTGCGCTCGCTCGAGCGGACCCGCTTCATTCCGATCCTGCTGGTAACCGAGCAGGGAAACGATGAGAGAATCGTCCGCGCACTCGAACTGGGCGTGACGGACTACATCATGCGACCCGTCGATCCGAACGAACTTGTCGCCCGCTCCCTCACGCAGATCCGGCGCAAGCATTGCAACGATCGCCTGCGCGCAAGTGTCCAGCAGACGATCGAATTGGCCGTGACCGATGATCTCACCGGCCTCCACAACAGGCGTTATCTGGAAAACCACCTGAAGCTGCTGATCGATCGCGCGACCACAAGGGGGCGTCCGCTGTCGATCTGCATCACGGATATCGATCGCTTCAAGCGTGTGAACGACACTCACGGCCATGATGCCGGTGACGATGTACTGCGCGAATTTGCCAACCGTGTTCGCGCCACGGTGCGCGGCGCGGATCTTGCCTGCCGTTTCGGCGGGGAGGAGTTCGTGGTCGTCATGCCGGATACGACGCCCGAAATGGCTGCAATCGTTGCGGAGAGGCTTCGACTGGCGGTCGAGAGCCGTGGCTTCGACATTCCGCAGGCCGCGACGGTCCTGAACGTAACGGCGTCGCTCGGCATTGCAACCCTGAGGCCGCATGGCGATACGGCCGAGGCTTTGCTGAAGCGGGCCGACATGGCGCTCTATCAGGCGAAGAACGGCGGACGGAACCGCGTCGTCGCTGCCGCTGCCTGATCCGCCGCACATGCTGAGCTTTTCAGGGCCTCGCGCGCGGGTTCCTTCAGGTTCCGTTTTTCTTCGCGTGGCCCGTGCCGGGGTAAGCACATCTGCAGGCGACACTGTCCGATTCTGAAACAGAATTAACCAAACGCCGAGCAACCCCTCTTCGGCGATTAAGAATGCATTGATTTTTTTTTAGTTTCAGGCAATGCTGATAAGCGAGGAAGGAAACTTCCACAGCATTCGGTTACCCCATGATGCTCAGGTCCGCCGCATCTCCTGGGTCGTGGGGTCGGTCGGCTGGCCTCGGACTTGCGGATTCCTCGTGCTGCAACCGGACCAGTCGACCCCCATTCGAAACGCCGCTTCGAAAGAGGCGGCGTTTTCGTCTCTTCCGTTCGTTTCAGGTTCAAGCGCCGGAAAAGCGCAAAGAACGGAAAAGCGCAAAGAAAAAGCGCCGGCCCTGCGGGCGGCGCTCCTCGATCGAAGAAAGCGGCGATCTTACTTGATCTTGGCTTCCTTGAATTCGACGTGCTTCTTCGCGACCGGATCGTATTTCGTCTTCGTCATCTTGTCCGTCATCGTGCGGCTGTTCTTGGTGGTGACGTAGAAGTAACCGGTGTCGGCCGTCGACAGCAGCTTGATCTTGATGGTGGTAGCTTTCGCCATGGTCGTCCTGCCTTTATGAAAAATTGAAAGCCGTGGACAACCGATTGCGGGCCACGGTCAAGTTGCCGCGAAACTACAAATCACGACCGAAAAGTCAAGGCCGTTTTGGTTTCAAAACGATGCGGACCAGGGAAAGTACGACATAAAGCCCGAAGAAGCCGGCGATTGCCCAGGCAAAGCCGTCATTGCCCGTCACATCCATGGCCGCCCCGATCACCTGCGGACCCGCTACCGTGCCGACGGCGTAGGAGAACACGAAGGCGGCGTTGGCGGCCGCAAGGTCCGCTCCCTGAAGACGGGAACCGAGGTGGCTGAGGCCGACCGTATAGAGACCGGAGACGCATCCGCCCCAGAACAGAAGAACAAGCGCCATCAGGAACCAGTTTTCAACCAGCGTAGGCAGGAACAGGGCGCCTACGAGCCCGATCAGGGTCAGCGCCGACAGGATCGTACGGCGGTCCTTCACGCGGTCGGAAAGCATGCCGAGGGGGATCTGGAAGATGAAATTGCCGACGCCCATGACCGTCAGCAGCAGCGCTGCCTGCGATTCGCTGAAACCCGCGCGGGTCCCGAAGATGGGAAACAGGGAAAGCCCGCCATATTCCACTGCGCCGAAGATAAAGACGGCGGCCGTCGCGGTCGGCACCAGGAAGACATAACGCATGAAATGGCGCTTCGGCTTTTCGTCCAGCACCGGGCTTTCATTGCGCGCGAGAAAGATCGGGATCGCGGAAAGCAGGATGACGCCCGCGCCGACAGCGAAGGGCAGGAAGCCTTCGCTGCCCAGGATGGAGAAGAGCAGGGGACCGCTCGCGAAGCCGAGCGAGAGTACCGTGCCGTAAATCCCGAGCACGAAGCCGCGCCTGTTGGGGGGCGCGGTGGCGTTGATCCAGAACTCCGAAAGGATGAAGAGGACGGTGATTGCGCCGTGAAAGACGATGCGCAGGGGAAACCAGAGCCAGAAATTCGTGAGGTAGTAGAAACCGAGCGAGCTCGCCGCCGCAAACATTATCGCCAGCAGCATGGTCGGAGCGACGCCGTGACGATGGGCGAATTTCATCGTGAACGGGGCGGCGGCCATCGATGCGAGGCCGGCCATTGCCGCATTCAGCCCGTTCAGGGTGGGCGCGATGCCCCGCTTTTCCATGATGACGCTGAGCAGCGGGAGCCCCAGGCCGATCGCGATGCCGACGGCAGTGATCGACGCGAGCGCGGCGATCAATGAAGGCCAGTGGATTTCGTCAACCGGTCCTGACGTACCGGGCGGCGGCTTCGACATGCGATAGGGCCCTCAGAGAAGCGTGCGGTGAAAGCGCCCATGGCGCGTAAAATAAAATGGAACGGTTCTTTCAGGCGGAAGCGAAGGATCCGACATGAGATCGTTTCTCAGATCCGAGAGGATGATTGCGGTGATCTCCGGCACGCGAAGCGCGGAAAAGTCGTTGACATCGATCCACTGCAAATCCTGAAGCTCCCGGCTTTCCGCCACCAGTGAGGGATCGATCTCGGCCTCGTCCGCGAAAACGGCAAAGAACCGTGTGTCAAACCGCCTCGGCAGTCCCGGAGGAGTAATGGCCCGCGCCATATAGCGCAAGTTCGAAAGATCGGGAAGAAACGGAAGCACCGCGCCTTGGCGCTCGCGTGTCCGGCCGAGGCTTACCCCGGCTTCTTCGTAAAGTTCCCTCGCGGCCGCAAGTGCTAGCGCCCGTGCGCGAGCCTCGGTGATCGCCCGCCCGTCGCCTGCCCTGAGAGATCGCAGAACCGCCGGATGAAGATCGCCGTCAAATCTCAGGCGATGGTCGCCGGGATCGCGGCGGCCACCCGGAAAGACGTAAAGGTCCGGCATGAAGACGTGGGCGCTGTGGCGTTTGCCCATCAACACGCGAATGTCCTTGCCGGATCTGTCGAGAAGCATGATGGAGGCCGCATCGCGCGTCCTGACCGTAGGAGAACTCGCCGCTTCGGCCTCGAGTGCGAAAGCGCGGCCGCCAAGCGGCTCCGGGGTCATGCCGAAGGATCTCGCGGCGGGAGGACGTCTTCAGGCAGATCGTCGTGACCGCCGAAGCCGTGCATTCTCAACGCCCATTGCAGGCCGATGACCGCGCCCTTGACCGGCTGCATCAGGGCGAGCGAACTGGCAAGCGTAACCGGCGCCCAGATCGCGAGATGCTGCCATGTCGTAAGCGGCAGCACGAGATCGGTCATCATATAACCGCCGAGCACGACATGGCCGACGATCGTGACGACGATATAGGGCGGGAAGTCGTCGGCGCGGTGGTGATCCATGCGTTCGCCGCAGGCGTCGCAGGCGTCCACCGATTTGAGGAAGGCGCGGAACAACCGGCCGCGGCCGCAGGCCGGACAGGTCCCGAAAAGGCCACGCTTGATCGAGCGGCCGACAGGCCTTTTGTCGCCCTCCGCTCCGCCGAGCTGAAGCATGTCTGTCGCCGTTGCCTTCATGTCCAATCCTCGTGCCGGACGTCGCGCGTCCGGCTGTCAGTGCCTGCCGCGGGGCGGTCGCGTTCCCGGGCGTTTGCGCGCACCCGTCCGGTCGCGGCGGCCGGCCTTGTGGAAGGAGCGCATTGCCGTCGGCATCTTTCGTCCCTCGCTCAGCATTTCGAAACGGAGTGCACCGGCCAACGGCACCGCTTCTACAAGCTTGACCTGCACCGGGTCCCCGAGACGGTAACCCAGTCCGGATTTCTCGCCGGAAAGGGCCTGATGCGCCTCATCATAGATGAAATAGTCGCGCCCGAGCGTAGATATAGGGATGAAGCCGTCGGCGCCATAGGCGGGGAGGGTGACAAAAAGTCCCGCCTTGGTGACGCCGGAAACCCGTCCGTCGAACTCTTCGCCGACGCGGCCGTTCAGATGGTGGGCGATCAGCCGATCGATCGTATCGCGTTCAGCCGCCATGGCGCGCCGCTCGAAGGTCGAGATTTCGGCGGCGATATCGTCGAGCGCTGCTTCTTCCTCGGGCATTATGCCGCCTTCGCCGAGCCCGAGCGCGGAAACGAGCGCGCGGTGCACGATCAGATCCGCATAGCGCCGGATCGGCGAGGTGAAGTGGGCGTAGCGCAACAGGTTCAGGCCGAAATGACCGATATTTTCCGGGCTGTAGATCGCCTGGCTTTGCGAACGAAGCACCATCTGGTTCACGATCGTCTCGTAAGGCTTTCCGTCGGCCTTGGCGAGAATGCCGTTGAAATGGTTCGCCCGCATGTTGCCGCCTTTGGCGAGCGCGATGTCGAGCGTCGCCAGGAATTCGCGAAGGCTCTCCTGCTTGGCGAGCGAGGGTTGGTCGTGGACACGATAGATCAGAACCTGACGTTTCTGTTCCAGCGTCTCGGCAGCGGCGACATTCGCCTGGATCATCATCTCTTCGATGAGCTTGTGCGCATCGAGGCGTTCCGGCACGAAGACCCGATCGACCGTGCCGTCCGGCTTCAGGATGATCTTGCGCTCCGGCACGTCGAGTTCGAGCGGCTGACGGCGCTCCCTTCCGCGGGTGAGGGTACGATAGGCTTCCCAGAGCGGCTTGAGGATCGTATCCAGTATGGGGCCGGTCTTGTCGTCGGGAGCACCGTCGATCGCGGTCTGCGCCTGTTGGTACGAGAGCTTGGCGGCGCTTCGCATCATGATGCGGTGAAACGTATGCCCGGCCTTGCGGCCTTCCTTGGAAAAGCGCATCCGGACCGCAAGCGCCGGGCGGTCGACGCCTTCCTTCAGGGAGCAGAGGTCGTTGGATATGCGCTCGGGCAGCATCGGTACGACCCGGTCGGGAAAATAAACGGAATTGCCGCGTTTCAACGCCTCGAGATCGAGTGCCGAGCGTGCCCTGACGTACCAGGAGACGTCGGCGATCGCGACGGTGACGATGACGCCGCCCGGATTGTCCGGCGACGAATCCGGCTCCGCGTAGACGGCGTCGTCGTGATCCTTGGCGTCCGCCGGGTCTATGGTGATGAGCGGCAGGGTGCGCCAGTCCTCGCGATGCGCCATGGTTGCAGGACGCGCGGCTTCCGCCTCCTGCAGCACCCTCTCCGGAAAGACGTGCGGGATACCATGGGCATGGATGGCGATCATCGAGATCGCCTTTTCGGACGCGACCGAGCCGATGACGTTCTGCACCTGCGCCCGCGGCAGGCCGTAGCGGCCGATCCGCGAAAGATGCGCTTCGACGAGATCGCCTTCCTTGGCGTCGCCGATGAACTCCGGATCGATGAGGAGCTCCTCGCCGCGCTTGTCGATCGGCATCAGCCGGCCGCCGCCGCCGGGCGTGGCGCGGAAGACGCCGAGGACCGCGTCCTTGCGCTTGTCGAGCACCTTGATGATACGCGCGGTATAGGCAGGGCCGCCGCGTTCCTTGGCCGGGAAAATCTTCGCGAGCACCCGGTCGCCGAGACCGCCTACCGGCGTCTTGCCCTTGGCCCTGGCGACGCTTGATTGCTTGATCAGGACTGCGGGCGCGACGCCGTCGTCGTCGAGCCACTCGGCCGGCCGGCCGATCAGGTCGCCATCGACGTCGCGAATGGTAATGTCAAGAACGGTGACGGGCGGGAGCCCGCCGGGGCGAACGAGCGACTTGCGCTTCTTCTCGACGAGCCCGTCCTCCTCGAGCGATCGCAGCAGTCCCTTGAGCTCTACCCGTGCCTCGCCCTTCAGGCCGAACGCCTTGGCGATCTCGCGCTTCGAGGCGTGTTGCGGGTTCTCGGCGATGAAGCGCATCAGCACCTCGCGGGAAGGAACGACGCCATGAACGATCGTCTCCTTTTCTCCGGCCGGTGCCGTCCTGGCCGCGCGGCCGTTCTTCTTGCCTGCGCCCTTTGCGGGCGTTTCGGTCGGGTCGCGCGGAATCCTGGTCAAGGTCAGTCCTTCTTGGCCTTCGCGGCCGCTTTCGTTTTCGTCTTCGCTGCTGATTTCGGCTTCTCCGCTTTCGCAGTTCCGGCCGATGCAGCCTTGGCAGACTTCGTTCCGGCCGATTTTCCCCCGGTCGGCTTTCCCTTTGCCGCCTTGCCCTTGGTCACGCCGCCTTTCGCTTCGCGCTCGGCGATGAGCGCAAGCGCTTCCTCGACCGTGACCGATTGCGGGTCCTTACCCCTCGGCAGCGTGGCATTCACCTTGCCCCAGTTGACGTAGGGCCCGAAGCGTCCGTCGCGAACAGTAATCGCGCCGCCGTCCGGATGTTCCCCAAGCTCCTTGAGGGCCGCCGCGCTAGCGCGTCCGCCGCCAGCCCCTTTGGACTGCTTGTCGGCAAGGACGGAAATCGCGCGGTTCAGACCGATAGAGAAGACGTCCTCGACGGATTCCAGATTGGCATAGGTGCCGTTGTGAAGCACGAAGGGGCCATAGCGGCCGATGCCGGTGGAGATCATCTTGCCGCTTTCCGGATGCGGCCCGATATCGCGCGGCAGGGAGAGCAGGGCGAGGGCCTTCTCGTGATCGATCGCCGCCGGCGTCCAACCCTTCGGCAGGCTGGCGCGTTTCGCCTCCTTGCCGTCGCCGCGCTGGACATAGGGGCCGAAGCGGCCGTTGCGCAGCGTGATTTCCTCGCCGGTATGCGGATCCTTGCCGAGGCTTTGCGGCTCGTTCGCTGCAGCTGCTTCGGCGTCACCGTTGCTGTCGGAGGAGAGTTGGCGCGTGTAGTTGCATTCCGGGTAATTGGAGCATCCGACGAAAGCGCCGTATTTGCCGAGCTTCAGGGACAGCTTGCCGGTGCCGCAGACCTGACAAATGCGCGGGTCGCCGCCATCTTCCCGCTTCGGGAAGACGAGCGGAGCCAGTTCCTCGTTGAGCGCATCGAGCACGTTGGTGACGCGCAGTTCCTTGGTGTCCTCGATCTGGGAGAAGAAGTCCTTCCAGAAGTCGCGCAGCACGTCCTTCCAATTGAGTTCGCCTGCCGAAATCTGGTCGAGTTTCTCCTCGAGCGACGCGGTGAAATCATATTCTACATAGCGGGTGAAGAAGCTTTCGAGGAACGCAGTGACCAGACGGCCTTTCGCCTGCGGCACCAGCTTGCGCTTGTCGATCTCCACATAGTCACGGTCGATGAGGGTCGTGACGGTCGCCGCATAGGTTGACGGGCGGCCGATACCGAGCTCTTCCATCTTCTTGATGAGCGTCGCTTCCGAATAGCGCGGCGGCGGCTCGGTGAAGTGCTGGCTGGCGTTGATCTTCTGCTTGGCAAGATTTTCGCGTGCGTTGATTTCCGGAAGGCGGCCGTCCTCGTCGCCGTCATCCGCCTGCTCGCCGTCTTCCTTCATGTCGGTATAGGCAGCGATGAAGCCGTCGAAGCGGATGACCGAGCCGGTTGCCCTGAGACCCGCCTTCTTGCCGGCATTGTCGGCGACGATCTCGGCGGTGGTGCGCTCGATCTCCGCAGACGCCATCTGGCTCGCGATACCGCGCTTCCAGACAAGATCGTACAGTCTCAGCATGTCGCCGTCGAGGAAGCGCCGGACCTGGTCGGGCGTGCGGTCGAAATCGGTCGGGCGAATGGCCTCGTGCGCTTCCTGGGCATTCTTTGCCTTGGTGGAATAGAAGCGCGGCTTTTCCGGAAGATAACGCTCTCCGAACTGGCTGCCGATGGCCTGGCGCGCGGCCTCGATCGCTTCCGGCGCCATCTGCACGCCGTCCGTTCGCATATAGGTGATGAGACCTACGGTTTCTCCGCCGATATCGACGCCTTCATAGAGCTTCTGCGCCACCTGCATGGTGCGCGATGCCGAGAAGCCGAGCTTCGAGGAGGCGGCCTGCTGCAGCGTCGAAGTGGTGAAGGGCGGGGAGGGATTGCGTTTGACCGGCTTGGCCTCGACGCTCTCGACGACGTAGCTCGCGCCGTCGAGCAGGGACTTCAACCGGTTGGCTTCCTCGCCATTGCCGATCGCCTTCGGCGGCAGCCGCTTGCCGTCGGCCGAAACGAGGCGCGCTTCGAATTCGTCGCCGCGCGGTGTCTTCAGAAGCGCCGAGATGTTCCAGTATTCTTCGGTGACGAAGCGCTCGATCTCCGCCTCGCGGTCGCAGACGAGGCGCAGCGCCACCGATTGCACGCGGCCCGCCGAGCGTGCGCCCGGCAGCTTGCGCCAGAGCACGGGCGAAAGATTGAAGCCGACGAGGTAGTCGAGAGCGCGGCGTGCGAGATATGCGTCGACCAGCGAGGCATCGATGTCGCGGGGTTCGGCCATCGCATCGAGCACGGCCTTCTTGGTGATCGCATTGAAGACGACGCGCTTGACCGGCTTGTCGCCGATGACCTTTTTCTTCCTGAGAAGGTCGAGCACATGCCAGGAGATCGCCTCGCCCTCGCGGTCGGGGTCGGTCGCGAGAATGAGACCGTCGGACGATTTCACCGCATCGGCGATGTCCTTCATCCGCTTGGCGGAAGCGCCGTCGACCTCCCAGGACATCTCGAAGTCTTCGTCGGGGCGAACCGATCCGTCCTTGGCAGGCAGGTCACGCACGTGGCCGAACGAGGCAAGCACCTTGTAGCCTGGGCCCAGGTACTTGTTGATCGTCTTGGCCTTGGAAGGCGATTCCACCACTACAACATTCATCGACATTCTCTGAAACAACTTGTTTGGCGACCCTGCGCGCCAATCCGACGCCACGACATGGACAGGGATTCGGGCGCGGTCAAGGGGTTTGATCGAAAATAGCTATATCACGCTCGACCGCAACCAAGCGGCAACATTCGAATCGGCTCAACCAGTGGTCGTCATTCTTGCCGCTGTCTTTGACGCGGCGGAGCGACAGGTCCTGGCCGTCATTCGGCCGTCGCGAGGGATACGAGATTGCCTCCGTGACGGCAGAGCTGACCGGCAAGATCCAGTTCGACGAGCACCATATGGATCTGCGGTGCGGCAAGGCCGGTATATCGGATGAGATCGTCGATTGCGACCGGCGTCGGCCCGAGAGCCTCGACGACGCGCGAGCGATCTGTGTCGTCCGGCGGCTGCGGCATCGGCCGCGGCTCCTCGGCGCTTGGCTCGTTGGCTTCCAGCCGCGAGAAAAGGTCGTCGCGGCTGAGAGGCGCCAGCGCCTCGATCACGTCCGCCGAAGAGGTCGTAACGGTCGCCCCCTGTTTCAGGAGATCGTTCGTGCCATGACAGCGCGGATCGAGAGGCGACCCGGGAACGGCAAAGACCAGCCGGCCGAAATCGGCGGCATAGCGCGCAGTGATCAGTGACCCTGAACGGTTCGCGGCTTCGACGATCGCAACACCGAGGCTGATGCCCGCGACGAGCCGGTTTCGTCTCGGGAAATCCCGGGCGCGCGGTTCCCAGCCAAAGGGCATCTCGCTGACCGCCAGCCCCTCGCCGGAGACGATTTCCTGCAGGAGGCCGAGATTCTCCGGCGGGTAGGGGCGGTCGAGGCCACCGGCGAGCACGGCGATCGTGCCTGTCCGCAGACTGGCGCGGTGCGCGGCGGTGTCGATGCCGCGGGCGAGCCCTGATGTGATGACATAGCCGGCAGCTCCGGCGTCGCGGGCGATCATCGCCGCGAACTTCGCGCCGCTGACCGAGGCATTGCGTGAGCCGACGATCCCAAGCGAGGGACGGGCCGTCGCGTTCAAATTGCCCTTCGTCGCGAGAAGCGGCGGGGCGCCGTCGATCTGTCTGAGCGCGTCCGGATAATCGGGTTCGCCGATGCCCACGAACACGGCACCGAACCGGTGTGCGGCCTCGAGTTCTCGCTCGGCTTCGTCCACCGTGGCAATGCGGAAGGACCGGTCCGCCCCGCCACGACGCGAAAGTTCCGGCAGCGCCTCGAGCGCCGCCTCTGCGTTGCCGAAATGGCTGATCAGATCGCGGAAAGTTGCGGGGCCGACATTGTCGCTTCGGATGAGCCGCAACCATGCGATCTTCTGCCGTTCGCTCAGCGCGGTCCCGGTCCGTCGAGCGCCGCCCAGCGGCATCAGCCTTTTTCTCCGATCCGGCTTTCGGTGCCGCTCAGGAGGCGCTGGATGTTGGCGCGGTGCTTGATCCAGGCGATGGCCGTCATGACCGCAAAGAGCCCGGCCACCTTGCCGTTGCCGGCTGCGTAGAGTGCGATAGGGACGGCGGCGGTCGCGACGAGTGCCGAAAGAGAGGAGTAGCGGGTGATCTTTGCCATCGCCAGCCAGATGGCTGCGAAAAGGAGCACCATTACCGGCATGAGGCCGAGCAGTACGCCGATATAGGTCGCAACGCCCTTGCCGCCCCTGAAGGAAAGCCAGACGGGAAAAAGGTGTCCGAGAAAGGCGGCAAAACCGGCGGCAATGCCCGCTTCGACACCCCAGTAGGATGCGATCGCTGCGGCAGCCGTGCCCTTCAGGGCATCGAACAGCAGCGTGGCGGCGGCAAGCTTCCTGTTGCCGGTTCTGAGCACATTCGTCGCGCCGATATTGCCGGAGCCGATCTTGCGTACGTCACCGAGGCCGGCCATCCGCGTCAGAATGAGGCCGAACGGGATCGAGCCCAGCAGATAACCGAAAACAAGGCATGCGAGAGTCGAAGGCAGCCCCAACTGCCAGGAAAACATGTCCACCGGTCCCCCCTTCCGCTGACCCGCGCCGGTTATGCCGAATGCACGAGTTCGCCAGCAACATAGGTTTGGACGACCCGTCCGGTAAAGCGTGCATTTTCGAAAGGCGTGTTCTTGGAGCGTGAGACGAGCGTCTCCTTGTGGAGAACCCAAGGCTCGTCAAGGTCGATGACGGCGATGTCGGCTCGGGCGCCGGGCTTCAGCGTGCCGGCATCCAGGCCGAAGATCGCGGACGGGCGGGTGGACAGAGCATCGATCAGCCGCATCAGCGGTACTTCGCCGCTGTGATAGAGCCGCAGCGCCGCTGCCGCCAGTGTTTCGAGGCCGATCGCCCCGTCCGCGGCATCCGCGAAGGGCAGGCGCTTGGTGTCGACGTCCTGCGGATCATGAGACGAGACAATGATATCGATCGTTCCGTCGGCCAGCGCCTCGACCATCGCGACGCGATCGTCCTCGGTGCGCAAGGGCGGCGAGAGTTTGAAGAAAGTCCTGTACTCGCCGATGTCGTTCTCGTTCAGGGTCAAGTGGTTGATCGAGATGCCGCAGGTGACGTTGGTGCCGCGCTCGCGGGCGATGCGAATGGTCTCGGCCGATTCGGGAACGGAAATTTCAGCCGCGTGATAGGCCGCACGCGTCAGGCCGGCGATGCGCAGGTCGCGTTCGAGCGGAATGATCTCGGCTTCGCGCGGCACGCCGGGAAGGCCGAGCCAACTCGCAAGCAGCCCTTCATTCATGACGCCGTTGGCGCCGAGATACTTGTCGCGCGTCCCGAGCGCGACGACGGCACCGAACTCGCGCGCGTAGGTCATCGCGCGGCGAAGCACGAGCGTATCGTGCACCGGCTGTCGCCCGTTGGTGAAGCAGACGGCGCCCGCATCGCGAAGCAGCCCGATCTCGGTCATCTCTTGGCCGAGCAGTCCCTTGGTCAGGGCCGCCGCCGGATGGACGTTGACGAGCGCCTTGTCGCGCGCGGTCTTCTGCACGAATTCGACAAGCGCGATATCGTCGATCACCGGATCGGTGTCCGGCATGGCGATGAAAGAAGTGACGCCGCCGGTTGCCGCTGCACGCGAGGCCGACTCGATCGTCTCGCGATGTTCGCTGCCCGGTTCGCCGACGAAGACGCGCGCATCGACCAATCCCGGGACGGCGGTGAGGCCGGCGCAGTCCTTGACGAAGGCGTCCGCAGGTACGCCCTGGTTCTGCGCATCCTTCCCGGCCGCGAGGATACGGCCGTCGTCCCCGACGATGATGGTGCCGATTTCGTCCAGTTTCCGCGAGGGATCGACGATGCGGAGGTTCTGCAGAACGAGTGGTCTGGTCATAGGCGCGGCCCCTGGTTCTGGGAGAGAAGCAATGTTTCCATCACCGCCATGCGCACGGCGACGCCCATCTCGACCTGCTGTTCGATCACGCTTTGCGGCCCGTCGGCGATCTCCGAGGCGATCTCGACGCCGCGGTTCATCGGCCCGGGATGCATGACGAGCGCGTCGTCCTTCGCGACCTTGAGCTTCTCGGCATCCAGGCCGTAGTAATGGAAGTACTCGCGCACCGAAGGCACGAAGGAGCCGGCCATGCGCTCGCGCTGGAGTCTCAGCATCATCACCACGTCCGCATCCTTGAGGCCCTCGGCCATGGAGTGGTAGACCTCGGCGCCCATCTCGGCGATGCCGGCGGGAAGCAGCGTCGCCGGCGCGACGACCCGCACACGGGCGCCCATCTGGTTCAAAAGCAGGATATTGGAGCGGGCGACGCGCGAGTGGAGAACGTCGCCGCAGATCGCCACGATGATCCGCGAGAGCTTGCCCTTGGCGCGCCGGATCGTCAGCGCGTCGAGCAGCGCCTGCGTCGGGTGCTCGTGCTGGCCGTCGCCGGCGTTGACGACCGAGCAGGAGACCTTCTGGGCAAGCAGCGAGGCAGCCCCCGCCGACGAGTGGCGAACGACCAGCACGTCCGGGTGCATGGCGTTCAGCGTCATCGCCGTATCGATCAGCGTCTCGCCTTTCTTCACCGAGGAATTGCCGACGGACATGTTCATGACGTCGGCGCCGAGCCGCTTTCCGGCGAGCTCGAATGAGGACTGGGTACGGGTCGAGGCTTCAAAGAACAGATTGATCTGCGTGAGCCCGCGCAGCGAGGAGGTCTTCTTTTCCCTCTGTCGAGAGATCTTGACGGCCTCGTCGGCGCGATCGAGCAGGAGCGTGATATCCTGTTCCGTCAGCCCCTTGATGCCGAGCAGGTGGCGATGCGGGAAGGTGATCATGAGCCGCCCTTGCATTTCTGGAATTCGGTCGCTCTATAGAACGTGGACCCCGGCGCGGCAAGCGGCGCGCCGCCCGTTCCGAAGAAAACTTGGGCCAACAGAATTGTTTCCATTTGGACAGGAAAGGCTCTAAAACCGGCCCATGAATCAGATGAACCGGACAGAACAAAAACTTGCAGAACTGAACCAGCCCAAGCCCTGGTCCGGTGTCAACGCCTTTCGCTCCGACCCGCTGGTGGTCGACATCACGTCCAGCATGCCGAAGACGCTGCGCGACGAGTTCGATGGGCTTGGGCGCTATGTGACTTCGCCCGAGGCACAGGAACTGGCCCGGATGGCCAATGAAGGCGTGCCGAAGCTGAAGACGCACGGGCCGCGCGGCGAGCGCCTCGACGTCGTCGAGTTCCATCCCGCCTGGCATGCGCTGATGCGCCGCTCCATGACGACCGGTCTGCATTCTTCTGCCTGGGAGAACCTGCCCGATGAGCGCGGCCGCTCGCACAAGGTAAGGGCGATCCGCTTCTATCTGACCGCGCAGCTCGAATGCGGCCATCTCTGCCCGCTGACGATGACCAGTGCCTCGGTCGCGGCGATTACCGCTTCCCCCGCCGTCCAGAAGGAATGGGCGCCGAAGATCCTCTCGCGCAAATATGATTCGTCCAATCGGCCGTGGATGCAGAAATCCGCGGTCACCATCGGCATGGGCATGACCGAGAAGCAGGGCGGCACCGACGTGCGCGCCAATACCTCCACGGCCGAACGGGTGGGGGAGGGCATTTATCGCCTCACCGGACACAAATGGTTCATGTCCGCGCCGATGAGCGACGCTTTCGTCATGCTGGCACAGACCCGGGAGGGGCTCGGCTGCTTCCTGGTCCCGCGGCTGCTGGAGGACGGCGGGGCCAACGGTCTGCGTTTCCAGCGCCTGAAGGACAAGCTGGGCAACCGTTCCAATGCTTCCTCCGAGGTCGAGTTTTCCGACACTTTCGGTTTCCTGCTCGGTACGCCGGATGCCGGTATCCGCACGATCCTGGACATGGTGACGCTGACCCGGCTCGACTGCGCGCTGGCCTCGGCCGGGATGATGCGCGCATCGCTCGCCGAAGCCGTGCATCATACCCGCGGCCGCAAGGTCTTCGGCAAGGCGCTTGTCAGCCAGCCGATGATGACCAGGGTGCTCGCCGATATGGCCCTGGATGTCGCGGCCGCAAGCGCACTGTCGTTCCGCCTGGCCGAAGCCTTCGATAATGCCCATAGCAGCGCGGAGGATGCCGCCTACGCCCGTATCATGACGCCGGTCGCGAAATACTGGTGCTGCAAGATCGCCCCCGCGCTGATCTATGAGGCGATGGAGTGCATGGGCGGCAACGGCTATGTCGAGGAGCGGGCGCTTGCGCGCCACTACCGCGAAGCCCCGGTCAATGCGATCTGGGAAGGCTCCGGCAACGTTATGGCGCTCGACGTCCTGCGGGTGCTCGGGCGCCGGAAGGAACTGTTCGAACAGCTCTTCGCAACGATCGGCCGCGATCTCGGCCCCGCCGGGCGCAAGACGATCGAGGTTCTGCGTGCCGCCATGTCGCTCTGCGAGCGCGACGAGGGCGCGGCACGCATGCTGGTCGAGCAACTGGCGCTGGCGGCGGCTGCTGCCGAACTCTACAGGCTCGGGGCCGGGCGCATCGCCGATGCGTTCCTGGAATCGCGCCTGGCCGCCGGCTGGCGCTCGACTTACGGCATGCTCGATTCGCGCTTCGATTCGGCCTATGTCCTCGATTTGCTCTACCCGGCCGCAACATAGCCCGTAACGAAGAGCACGAGCGGTATCGTCAGGAACGAGGCCGCCGTCTGGATCGTGGCGACGGACGCGTAAAGCTCCGCGTCACCCCCCATCTGCTTGGCCAGAAGATAGCCGTTCATGGCGGTCGGGACGGCCGCACCCACGGCGATGACGAGCAGGGCATCCCCCCGGATGCCGAGAAGCGCGCTGCTGCCCACCATGAACACCGGCATGACGATCAGCTTGAGCACGACCGCGAACAGGACCGGGATGCTCGGGTTCAAGGCGTCGGCGATCTTGAGGCCGGCCCCGACCAGGATCAGCCCAAGCCCGAGCGAAGCGCTCGCCAGCATGTCGACCGCCGTCATCACGGGCTCATACAGTTCGATGCCCGTCAAGTTGAACAATATCCCGAGCGCCGACGAGATGATCAGCGGATTGGTGATGATCTTCAAAAAGAAAAAACCGATGCCACGGCTGCCGCCGCCGAACCAGGTCAGAACGGCGATATTGTAGAAATTGATCGGGATGATGAGCAGTGCCATGACGAGAGCCGTCAGGCTGAGTCCAGCCGTGCCGAATAGTTTTTCAGCGACCGCCAGTGCAATGAAGGCATTCCATCGCGTGGCCGTCTGGAACACCGATGTAAAGGTGGGGCCGGAAATGCCGCCTCGGCGCAGCAGAGGCCAGGCCGAGAGGAGGGCGGCCGACATCAATGTGACGCTGCCGACCGTAGCGACGGCCGTCGCATCAGCCTCGAGGCCGGCCAGGTCCGCCTTCGCCAGCGTCGAGAAGAGCAGAGCGGGAAAGAGAAAATAATAGCCGAACTGCTCGAGCCCGATCCATAGCCCCTGGTCGACAAGCGTCGAGCGCCGGAGCGCGACACCAAGGATCACGAGCAGGAAGACCGGCAGAATGCTTTCGAAGACGATGGTCATCAGGGCTCCAGGCAGACGGAGGTTCACGCACGCAGCGCCGCGCGCCCTATGAGGTGCGCAGAACTCGCTGTAGAGCGCTGGACAGGCGGCCGCAAGCCGGCTTTCACTGTGAATATTAACCTTAACAAATGGTTTACGTTGCGCTTCTGCCTCCGAGGCGGAGATACTGGCGGTGTGATTTTTTAAGGATGGAACGGAGCGGCCGGTGAGAGCTGCCTTGCTGATCATCATGGTGATCTTTTTCGCCGGCTTGGCGCTCGACATAGCGAGCCTCGCGGCCGTCCTGACCACGTTCGTCCTGCTTGATCGTGCAATCTTTCCGCTTCTTAGCGGTCACCAGCCGGAGAGGGGCGCTTCATGAAGTGGTTTCTGATCTTCTGGGGCGGTCCCGTGATGCTGCTTACGGGCTGGTACGGGCTCTCCTACTATGACATGAGCTTCGGCGTCTTCATGCTGACGCGAGAGGCGCATGAGCTCGTCTTCCGGGTTTACGGGAGTATCCTGGGAATCCCGCCGGAAACCATTCCGCCGCTCGTCGCCCGGGCCATGATCGTCGACAGCCTGATCGTGTTCGGCCTTGTCGCGCTCAGGAAGCGGAGGCAGATCGCGGCCTGGTATCGGCGCCGTTACGGCGCGTCCCGATCGCCGGAAGCGCCTCTCGCCAGCGATGCCAATCTATCCAGCGCTCCCTGAAGGATGAAGGAAGCGGCGGCCGAATCGATGCGTTCGGCCCGCTTTTTCCGCGATACGTCCATTTCGATCAGTACCCGCTCGGCTGCCACCGTGGACAGGCGTTCGTCCCAGAGGACGAAGGGGATATCGGTCTTTTCTCCCATATTGCGCACGAAGGCCCGCGTCGCCTGGCAGCGCGGCCCTTCCGATCCGTCCATATTCACCGGCAAGCCGATGATGAAGGCGGCGATTTTTTCCTTCTCCGCAAAAGACAGGAGCGCCTGCGCGTCGGCGCCGAACTTGACGCGGCGGATCACCTCGCGCGGCGTCGCAAAGCGCCGCCCCAGATCGGAAACCGAAATGCCGATCGTTTTCGTCCCGAGGTCCAGGCCTGCCACCGACTGATAGGGCGGCAGCCGCTCCGCGAGTTCCTCCATCGTGAGAATTGCCATGGGATTTACCGATTCGATCTTTCCAGTGCGCTGGTCTGATCCATATGCTTGTCCTAGACATAAATCGATCAATTTTATCGCCCGACTCGCCTGGGGTGCCGCGCGCGATCTGAGGAGAACATCATGAACATCAAATGGCTGGGACATTCCGCCTTCCATATCGAAACGGCGAAAGCCAAAATCCTGATAGATCCGTTCTTCACCGGCAATCCGGCCTTTCGGGACGAGGAGCGCAAGGCCGCAACGGCGGGACTGACCCACATTCTGCTGACCCACGGCCACGGCGACCATGTCGGCGACACCGTTGCCATAGCCAAGGAAACCGGCGCGACGGTCCTTGCCAATTTCGACCTCTGCATGTGGCTCGGCCGGCAGGGCATTTCGAAGCTGGAGCCGGGCAATACGGGCGGAACCATCCAGCTCGGGAGCTTCACCGCCACATTCGTCAACGCGCTGCATTCATCGGCGCAGATCACCGACGACGGCGTTTCGCATTCGCTCGGCAATGCCAATGGCCTCGTTCTCCATTTCGACGACGAGCCGACGCTCTATCACATGGGCGACACGGAAATCTTCTCCGACATGGCGCTCGTGCAGGAACTGCACGAGCCGGAAATCGGCATCGTGCCGATCGGCGACCGTTTCACCATGGGCGGTGCCGTGGCCGCGCTCGCGTGCCAGCGTTACTTCAAGTTCAACACGACGATCCCTTGCCACTATGGCTCCTTCCCGATCATCGACCAGACGCCGGAGACCTTCATTGCCGGCATGGACGGCGCCTCGACATTGGTCGCCACCCCCGAGGTCGGTGGCGCGGTAACCCTATAAAGAAGGGCGCAGCCCCGCCCGAAGCCGGTCGGCGCCATTCGCGAGTTGCACGTTGTGCAACTCGCCTTTATAGCGGGGGAAACTTTGCGATACCGGAGACGATCATGTCCGTAGACCTTGCCACCGTGAAGCGCGTCGCGCGCCTTGCCCGCATCGCCGTCAGCGATGAGGAAGCCGAGCGGATGACCGGCGAACTCAACGGTATCCTGGGCTTCGTCGAGCAGCTCTCCGAAGTGGATGTCGACGGAGTCGAGCCGATGACGTCGGTGATGCCGATGAAGATGAAAAAGCGCGACGACATCGTCGCGGATGGTGACAAGGCGGACGACATTGTCGCCAATGCGCCGAACTCGGATCGCAACTTCTTCCTCGTTCCGAAGGTGGTCGAGTAACCACCGCCGCCCGTCCCGCCGTTCCGAATGCGAAAGTCCGATTACACCATGACCGACCTTACGAGCCTCACGATCGCCGAAGCCCGCGCGAAGCTTTCCGCCAAGGAAATCACCGCGGTCGAGTTGACCGACGCCTATCTTGGCGCGATCGAGGCAGCCAACGAGACGATCAACGCCTATGTCGCCGTTACGCCGGAAAAGGCGCGCGAGATGGCGAAGGCCTCGGACGCCCGCATCGCAGCCGGTAACGCCGCCGCGCTCGAGGGCATCCCGCTCGGTATCAAGGATCTCTTCGGCACGGAGGGCATCCACACGCAGGCATGCAGCCACATACTGGACGGATTCGAGCCGCGCTACGAGTCGACCGTGACCCAGAACCTGTGGAACGACGGCGCCGTCATGCTCGGCAAGCTTAACATGGACGAGTTCGCCATGGGCTCGTCTAACGAGACCTCCTATTACGGACCGGTCAAGAACCCGTGGCGCGCTAAGGGCTCGAATCTGGACCTGGTTCCGGGCGGCTCTTCCGGCGGATCGGCGGCCGCGGTCGCGGCGCGTCTTTGCGCCGGCGCCACCGCGACCGATACCGGCGGCTCGATTCGCCAGCCGGCGGCGTTCACCGGCACCGTCGGCATCAAGCCGACCTATGGCCGCTGCTCGCGCTGGGGCGTCGTCGCCTTCGCCTCGTCGCTCGACCAGGCGGGCCCGATCGCCCGCGACGTGCGCGATGCGGCGATCCTGTTGAAGTCGATGGCGAGCATCGATCCGAAGGACACGACGTCCGTCGATCTGCCGGTGCCGGACTACGAAGCCGCGATCGGCCAGTCGATCAAGGGCATGCGGATCGGCATTCCGAAGGAATACCGCGTCGACGGCATGCCGGAGGACATCGAGGCGCTCTGGCAGCAGGGTATCGCCTGGCTCAGGGACGCCGGCGCCGAAATCGTCGATATCTCGCTGCCGCATACGAAATACGCGCTGCCCGCCTACTACATCGTCGCTCCGGCCGAAGCGTCGTCCAACCTCGCGCGTTACGACGGCGTTCGCTACGGCCTGCGCGTCGACGGCAAGGACATCATCGACATGTATGAGAAGACGCGCGCCGCCGGCTTCGGCCAGGAGGTCAAGCGTCGTATCATGATCGGCACCTATGTGCTTTCCGCCGGCTACTACGATGCCTATTACCTGCGCGCGCAGAAGGTCCGGACTTTGATCAAGCGCGACTTCGAGCTCGCATTTCAGGCGGGCGTCGATGCGATCCTGACGCCGGCCACGCCGTCCTCCGCCTTCGGCATTGCCGACGAGGACCTCGCATCCGATCCGGTGAAGATGTACCTGAACGACATCTTCACCGTGACGGTGAACATGGCCGGCCTTCCGGGCATTGCGGTGCCGGGCGGGCTCGACCGCAAGGGGCTGCCGCTCGGTCTGCAGCTCATCGGCAAGCCCTTCGAGGAAGAAACGCTGTTCAAGACGGCCCATGTCATCGAACAGGCAGCCGGCCGCTTCACGGCGTCCAAATGGTGGTGACGGCGTAAAGAGACCGCAAGCTGCCGGAAATCGCGGCGATACCGACCGCATCGAACACCGGAGACGATATCTCCGGTATCGATGCGATGCGGATCGCCGGCGCTCAGCGGTTGTTGAGCTCCGATCTGACCAGATGCAGTCCGCGTTCGGTAATGCGATACGGCTTACCGGCGGATGACTTGATCGCTCTCTTCCGTTTCAGCTTACGGAAAAGCTCGAGATCTACGCCGGGATAGACCCAGCCGTCTCTCGTAAAGCAGCGAATTTCCGCGATCGCCTTGCCTTCGCGGGTGATTTCAATGCGGCCGCCCTGGGCCAAATGGTGAAGAATGCGCTGTTCGGCGCGCGAAATGTCCATCGTTAGAGTATTCCGGAATAGCGTTCATCAGAACGCAGGAAAACGTTCCGTTCTTCGTGAGAAGAGCGGGGTTTACGTTTCCGGCCCATGCACGCTTTTCAGTGGAAGCGGGCAGGGCCCTTACCGGGACTCAGACTGATGGAACATAAATACTCCTGTCGGATCTCGCGCTTTCTAGGAGATCGTCGCGCAATCGTCAAGGTTGCAAAGACCGGCTGCCAGAGCCGGCATTGTCCAGTGCCCCATGTGTGCGGCCGCGCCTTACAAGCTTGCACCGTGGGATCAATTGCTCTACCGAGAAACCACGAATTCAGGCTTCAAAGAAGAGCATGACATGAGCATCGTCGACGTCCGCACTCCTGATCCGAAACGCTTCATTCCAGGCGCCACCGGCGACTGGGAGGTCATCATCGGCATGGAGGTCCATGCGCAGGTGCTGAGCAATTCGAAGCTGTTCTCCAGTGCGTCGACCGAGTTCGGATCGGAGCCGAATGCCAATGTTTCGCTCGTCGATGCCGCAATGCCGGGCATGCTTCCGGTCATCAACGAGGAATGCGTCAAGCAGGCCGTGCGCACCGGCCTGGGCTTGAAGGCAAAGATCAACAATCGCTCGATCTTCGACCGGAAGAACTATTTCTATCCGGACCTGCCGCAGGGCTACCAGATCTCGCAATACAAGGACCCGATCGTCGGCGAGGGCAAGATCATCATTTCCGTCGGTCCGGACCGCCAGGGGCAGTTCGAAGACGTCGAGATCGGCATCGAGCGCCTGCATCTGGAGCAGGATGCCGGCAAGTCGATGCACGACCAGCATCCCGCCATGTCCTATGTCGACCTCAACCGGTCGGGCGTCGCGCTGATGGAGATCGTCTCGAAGCCGGACCTGCGTTCGTCGGACGAGGCGAAAGCCTATCTCACCAAGCTTCGCTCGATCCTGCGTTATCTCGGCACCTGCGACGGCAATATGGACGAGGGCTCGATGCGCGCGGACGTCAACGTCTCGGTTCGCCGTCCGGGCGAAGCTTTCGGCACGCGCTGCGAAATCAAGAACGTCAACTCGATCCGCTTCGTCGGCCAGTCGATCGAGTACGAGGCCCGTCGCCAGATCGCGATCCTTGAAGACGGCGGCGCGATCGACCAGGAGACCCGGCTCTTCGATGCCAACAAGGGCGAGACCCGCTCCATGCGTTCGAAGGAAGAGGCGCACGACTACCGCTACTTCCCCGATCCGGATCTCCTGCCGCTCGAGTTTGACGATGCCTTCGTGGAAGCGCTCAAGGCCGACCTTCCCGAATTGCCGGACGACAAGAAGGAACGCTTCGTTCGCGATCTCGGCCTGTCCGTTTACGATGCGTCCGTTCTCGTCTCGGAAAAGGCGATTGCCGATTACTTCGAAGCCGTGGCCGAAGGCCGTGACGGCAAGGCGGCGGCGAACTGGGTGATCAACGATCTTCTCGGCGCGCTGAACAAGGCCGGCAAGACCATCGAGGAAACGCCGGTCTCGCCGGCGCAGCTCGGCGGCATCATCGATCTCATCAAGGATGGCACCATTTCCGGCAAGCTCGCAAAGGACGTCTTCGAAATCCTTTGGAACGAGGGAGGCGATCCGGCCGAAATCGTCGAGAGCCGCGGTATGAAGCAGGTCACCGACACCGGTGCGATCGAGAAGGCGGTCGACGAGATCATCGCCGCCAATCCCGACCAGGTGGAAAAGGCCAAGGCGAAGCCGTCGCTCGCCGGCTGGTTCGTCGGGCAGGTGATGAAGGCGACCGGCGGCAAGGCCAATCCGCAGGCGGTGCAGGCCCTGGTAAAATCCAAACTCGGCATCGAGGAGTGACGATGTTCTTCGTCCGAACCGCGAGCGAGCGTGACCTCGAGAAGGTTCGCGCTCTGCTCGCCGAGACGTGGCACGCGACCTACGATACGTTCTACGGTGCCGAAAAGGTCAATGAACTGACGGCGAAGTGGCATTCGATCGAGGCCCTTCGCGCGCGCCTGCAGCGCAAGCATTCCGAGTTTGTCGTCGCCGACAACGGCCGCGAGCTTGCCGGCATGGGCTATGCCGCCATGTCCGAGTCGCTGGAAAAGACAGCCGTGCTCCACCAGCTCTATGTGCTGCCGAAGCATCAACGCCATGGCGTCGGCCGCGACATGTTCGCGGAGCTCGAGACCTGCTTCCCGGATGCGGAACGCATGCGGGTGGAGGTGGAGCCGCAGAACCTGCACGCGCTCGCCTTTTATCGCGCGCACGGATTTGTGGAAGTCGCAAAAACATCCAGTTGCGGCGACGAGCAGTCCGGCATACCGGCGCTCATCCTGGAAAAGCGCCTTTCCTGACCTTTCACGCCGCATCGATGCGAACACAGGCGCTTCGGCCTCGAGATGCGGGTGAAAGACCCGAGCCGGGAGCGGAATCACTGGACAAGGCGAAAGCGGCGCGGCATAAGCGGGGGCGAGATTTTGATATCCGGCCGGCTCCCATCGGCCGGTAAAGGACGATGCATATGAAGCTCCTGCTGCAGATTTTCACCTGGTGGAACGGACAGACGATCGGTACCCGGTTTCACACCTGGCGCCATGGCCAGCGCGTCGGGGAAGACGAATTCGGCAACGTCTACTATCAGGGCGGCACGGACTCCGAGGGACGGACGCGGCGTTGGGTGATCTACAACGGTCCCGCCGAGGCGTCTGCGATCCCGCCGGGCTGGCATGGCTGGATGCATCATCGCACCGACGTCTCCCCCGCCGACGAGAAATATGCGGTCCGCGAATGGCAGAAGCCGCACCGCGCCAACCCGACCGGTACGCCCAATGCCTACCGGCCGAAGGGGTCGATTGCCGGTGCCGGCAAGCGCCCGCGTGTGACCGGCGACTACGACGCCTGGACGCCGCGCTCCTGAGCCGGGCTTCTCGGGCATCGTCCCGCGACTTGCGGGACGATCACGGCGCAGCCACATTTCGGGTTTAGCGCCTGAAGTCCATCCGGGACTAACAGCAATGTGCGGGGGATTGGCGGTAATGGCGGGTTTCTGTCTGCGGGATTTGATTGGCCGGGGAGGGCGGTTTGCGGCCATTGCCCTTCTCCTTGCCGCTCCGGTGACGTCTGCCGTCGAAACCGCGCAGGCGGCACGCCTTTCCAACGCCGTGGCGGTCTTCTCCGGCATCGACAAGATCACCGGCCGCATCACCAGCTTTGACGTCTATATCGGCGAAACGGTGCAATTCGGTGCGCTGCAGGTAACTCCGCGCGTTTGCCACAGCCGCGACGAAACGGAAGCGCCGAAGACGACCACCTTTGTGGAGGTGGACGAAATCACGCTCGACCGGAAGATCCGCCGCATCTTTACCGGCTGGATGTTTGCCGACAGCCCGGGGCTCAACGCCGTCGAGCACCCCGTCTATGACGTTTGGCTGCAATCCTGCAAGTCCACCTCCGAAGTTCCGCCGCCCGACACTGCGGCAAAGCAATAGAGCACTTGACAAGGCGCCTTCTGCGATCGTTCTCCCTGTGCGTGTCACTGGAGCGACGCAAAGCGTAAGCCTTCCCTTTGAGAAGGCATAATCCTCAAAATTCGAGATTTGGCGAGGCGATCGCTTTCGCGAGCAGAACTTCGTACTGAGCCTTCGGCACGTCGACTGCGCCGAAGGACTTCAGGTGTTCGGTCGTGAACTGCGTGTCGAGGAGCTGAAACCCCTTCGACCTCAATCGCTCGACCAGATGGACGAGGCAGATCTTGGATGCGCCGGTGCGGCGCGAGAACATGCTCTCGCCGAAAAAGGCTGCGCCGAGTGAAACGCCGTAGAGGCCGCCGACGAGCGCATCTCCCTCCCAGGCCTCGACGCTGTGCGCATGGCCCATATTGTGCAGGGCCGCATAGAGGGAGCGGATCGTGTCGTTGATCCAGGTCGTCGGCCTGTCCGGTGCGGGCTGCGCGCACCCCTCCATGACTTCAGCGAAGGCCGTATCGAAGCGAATGTCGAAGGGGCGCCTGCGGATCGCTTTGGCGAGGCTGCGCGAGACGTGAAACCGGTCCAGCGGAATGATGCCGCGGATCTCGGGCTCGACCCAGAAAAGTTCCGGATCGTCGGCCGAGTCGGCCATGGGGAAGAGACCGATCGAGTAGGCGCGCAACAACATGTCCGGCGTGATATCCGGTTGTTTGCTGCGCGTCTCCTTCAATGTCGTATCCTATGCGGATGTTGTGGCCAGATGGTGCTCCAGCCAATGGATATCATAATCGCCGTTTGCGATATCCTGATTGTTGATCAGGTCCTGAAAAAGGGGAAGAGTCGTCTTGATTCCGTCGATGACAAATTCGTCAAGCACGCGGCGCAGCCGCATCATGCACTCGACGCGCGTCCGGCCGTGGACGATCAGCTTACCGATCAGGCTGTCATAGTAGGGGGGTATGCGGTAACCCTGATAGGCGCCGCTGTCGACGCGCACACCGAGGCCGCCCGGGGCGTGGAAATGCGTGATCGTGCCCGGGGAAGGGACGAAGGTGCGCGGATCTTCGGCATTGATGCGGCATTCGATGGCGTGACCGGAGAAGACGATATCCTCCTGCTTGGCGGAGAGGCCGGCTCCGGACGCCACGCGAATCTGCTCGTGCACGAGGTCGATCCCGGTGATCGCTTCGGTAATCGGGTGTTCGACCTGCAGGCGCGTGTTCATCTCGATGAAGTAGAACTCGCCGTTCTCGTAGAGGAATTCGATCGTGCCGGCGCCGCGATACTTCAACTTCTTCATCGCGTCGGCGCAGACCTGACCGATCTTCATGCGCTGTTCGACGTTCAGGGCCGGGGAGTTGGCTTCTTCCCATACCTTCTGATGGCGGCGCTGCAGCGAGCAGTCGCGTTCACCGAGATGGATCGCATTGCCTTCGCCGTCCCCGACGACCTGTATTTCGATATGGCGCGGCTTGCCGAGAAACTTCTCCATGTAGACCGCGTCGTTGCCGAATGCGGCCGCGGCTTCGGAACGTGCCGTCGCAACCGCATTTTCGAGTTCCTCCTCGGTGCGGGCGACCTTCATGCCGCGGCCACCGCCACCCGCCGTCGCCTTGATCAGCACGGGGAATCCGATCTGGCGGGCGATCTCCAGGGCATTCTCCGGCCTCACTTCGCCATCGGAGCCCGGAACGACCGGAATGCCGAGTTCTTCCGCCGTCTTCTTGGCGGTGATCTTGTCGCCCATGAGGCGGATGTGCTCGGCAGTCGGTCCGATGAAAGTGATGCCGTGCGCATCGAGGATATCGGCGAACTTGGCGTTCTCCGAGAGGAAGCCGTAACCCGGATGCACCGCATCCGCACCGGTGATCTCACAGGCGGCAACGATCTGATGGATGTTCAGATAGCTCTCGCGCGAAGGCGGCGGGCCGATGCAGACGCTCTCGTCGGCGAGCCGGACATGCATGGCGTCGCTGTCCGCCGTTGAGTGCACGGCTACGGTCGCGATGCCGAGCTCCTTGCAGGCGCGCAGGACGCGCAGAGCAATTTCGCCGCGATTGGCAATGAGGATTTTCGAGATCATCGCCACCGTGCCCTACTCGATCACGATCAGGGGTTCGCCATATTCGACCGGAGCGGCGTCCTGCACGAGAATTTCCGTCACCTTGCCGGAGCGGGGGGCGGGAATCTGGTTCATCGTCTTCATTGCCTCGATGATCAGGATCGTCTGACCTTCCTTTACCACCGCACCGACTTCGATGAAGGGGCGGGAACCCGGAGCCGGGGCGAGATAGGCGGTGCCGACCATGGGGGCCGTCACTGCGTTCTTGGCATTGTGACCGCCTTCGGCGGCACCCTGGGGCGCACCAGCCGGCTGGCCGGCGGCGATGGCGGGCGGCACCTGGTAGGCGGGCATCGCCGGCATGGACATGGCAACAGGCGTGCCGTTCCGCGAAACGCGGATGCGCAGATCGTCCTGTTCCACTTCGATCTCGGTCAGGTCGGTATCGTTGAGGATATTGGCGAGATCACGGATCAGCGCCTGATCGATACCCGGTTTCTTTTCAGCCATGGGATATGAGCCTCGTGTTCTTCTTATTTGGATTTTTCCGTCAGGTTCTTTAGCGCATGCAGCGCCAGAATGTAACTCTGTGCGCCGAAACCGCAGATAACGCCTTTGACGGCCGGCGCGATCATCGACTTGTGCCGGAATTCTTCGCGCGCATGAATATTGGAAAGATGCAGCTCCACCACGGGGACGGTGATCGCCCGAATGGCATCGTGCATGGCGATGGAGGTGTGTCCGTAGGCGGCGGGATTGATGGCGATGCCGACTGCCTTTTCGCCAGCCTCGTGCAACCAGTCGACCAAGGTGCCCTCATGGTTCGACTGCCGGAAGTCGACGTCGAAGCCCAGGAGTTTGGCCTCCTCCTTGCACATGGCTTCGATGTCGGCAAGCGTCTTGCCGCCATAGATACCCGGTTCGCGTTTGCCGAGCGCGTTCAGGTTTGGGCCGTTCAGCACAAAGATAGTCGAAGGCATAAAGGATTCCGGTCCGGTGATGGAGGGTTACCTATAGACTGATGGTTCCCCGAGGAAAAGCCCCCTGGGTTCCCGCGGGATTTGTCCACAAGTCGTGCTGTTCCGATAGGGCGAAAGCCGCCGGCGTGCCGGCCGGCCGTCAGCAGACCGTCTTGCCGCACGCACGCATGTTGGCGACTTTCTGTTCGATCTCAGGCGCCCCGACAGCGCCGAAGACCGCCTCGTTGCCGACGACATAGGAAGGCGTTCCCGTGATGCCGAGCTCGTTGGCGAGCGTATAGGCTTCGCGCACCGAGGCATCATACGGCCCGTCATCCATCTTTTCGCGCAACTGCGCTTCCGTCACCCCGAGCTTGGCCGCAACGGCGATCGCGGTTTCCTCCGTCGCCCGTTCCTCTGCCCCGAGCAGGGCGCGATGGAAATCGCCGTATTTCTCCGGTGCGATCACGCGGAAGGCGGCGCTGACCTTGTGGGCCGCGAGCGAATCCGGTCCGAGAATTGGGAGCTCCTTGAGAACGAACCGGACATTCTTGTCCTTGGCGAGGATGTCGTCCATGTCGGACATGGCCCGTTTGCAATAGCCGCAGTTGTAATCGAAGAACTCGACGATCGTCACATCGCCATCCGGATTGCCGAGGGCTATGTCGTAGTCAGAGTTGAAGATCGCCTTCTTGTTGTCGGCGATTGCCGCCTGGGCGGTTTCCTGCTGCTTGGCCCGCTGCTTGGAGGTGAGCGCTTCCTGCACTTCCAGCATGATCTCCGGATTGGCGAGCAGGTACTCCTTGATGAAGGCGCCGAATTCCTCCTTCTGCTTGGCATCGAGCGCCGCCGCCGGCCCGGGCAGGGCGACGCCGGCAGCAAGCGCGATCAGGGATGCTGCGGCAATCATCTTCATCTTGAGCGTCATTCTTTCCTCGTGGTCTGCTGTTCTATGTCGGTCGTAGAGTCCGCACGCTTGCGTCAATGCGCCAGTTTGAAGACGACGACAAGTCCCGGCTTGCGCCGATTGGTTGAACCATAGGACCTGGCGCGGGCAAACGAAACGGCAAAATGGGCCGAATTGCGGCGTTCGCGGACTTGTGAAGCCGTAAGCGATGGGGCAAAGGGCATAGAGAAACTCGTGAGGACCAGTCATTTGGCACAGATGTCGAAACGCAGCGCAGTCGAGCCGTTCCACGCCATGGACGTGCTGGCCGAAGCCACGCGGCGGCGCGATTCCGGCCACCCGGTCATATCCATGGCGGTCGGTCAGCCCGCGCATCCGGCGCCGAAAGCGGCACTCGATGCTGCAAGGCGGGCGCTCGATCACGGTCGGCTCGGCTATACGGACGCTCTTGGCACACACTCCCTGAAGAGGGCGATTGCCGCTCATTATCACAGCCGGCACGGCATCACGCTCGATCCGCAGCGGATTGCGGTGACGACCGGATCGTCGGCCGGGTTCAATCTCGCTTTTCTCGCCCTGTTCGATCCGGGCGATCGCGTGGCCATCGCCCGGCCGGGCTATCCCGCCTATCGCAACATCATGGCCGCGCTCGGCCTCGAAGTGGTCGAGATCGAAGCCAATGCCGAGGCCGGCTTCACTTTGACCCCGGACAGCCTCGAGGGCGCCGCGGCACGTGCCGGAAAACCGCTGAAGGGCGTGCTTCTCGCAAGCCCCGCGAACCCGACGGGAACGGTGACCGGCAAGGCGCAGCTGAAGGCGCTCGCCGACTATTGCCGGGATCACTCGATCGCCTTCATTTCCGATGAGATCTATCACGGCCTTACTTTCGCCGGGGAGGAGACGACGGCGCTTGAAGTCGCCGACGACGCAGTCGTGATCAACTCCTTCTCCAAATATTATTGTATGACCGGATGGCGCATCGGCTGGATGGTTCTGCCCGAGGCGCGGGTGCGTGCCTTCGAGCGCATCGCGCAGAGCCTCTATATTTCGCCGCCGGAGCTATCACAGATTGCCGCAGAGGCGGCTCTCGGCGCGCATGAGGAGCTCGACGGCTACAAGCGCGCATATGCCGCGAACCGCGCATTGCTGCTCGAACGGCTGCCGCAGATCGGCTTTTCGATCGCCTCGCCGATGGACGGCGCATTTTACGCCTATGCGGATGTCAGCCGCTTCACCAATGACAGCATGGCCTTCGCCCGTCGGATGCTGGCCGAGATCGACGTTGCGGCAACGCCCGGCTTCGACTTCGATCCCCTCGAAGGGCATCGCACCATGCGCTTTTCCTATGCGGGCGCGGCTACCGAGATGGAGGAGGCGATGAACCGCATCGCGCGCTGGCTGGCCTAGAGCGGGATGCATTTAGGCGGAATCGGAAAGGGGATTCCTTTTTCTGCGCAAATCAGATTCACCATTCAGGCCGGTGAAGGAGGCCGGCCTTTATGGCGAGACCTTTTTCGAATGATCTTCGGGA
>Ga0209281_1000481_pt1 | contig 55669 bp, 68 predicted proteins | sample MedtruBG_FD_187514 | JGI IMG/M metagenome (GOLD analysis project Ga0209281, IMG submission 187514) | Root nodule microbial communities of legume samples collected from California, USA - Medicago truncatula BG (SPAdes) (version 2) | ecosystem: Host-associated > Plants > Roots > Nodule | place... | reverse complement strand
AAAGAGCAATTTAAGCGTTTTGAATATAACTGTTAGGACAAATGATGGCTTGAGCCGTATGTGGTGAAAGTCACAAGTACGGTTCTTAGGGGGGAAAGAAGCTGAAAAGCTTCCGACCTACCCGACAAAGAACTAAATCGCTAAAAGCGACGGCTTGGTTTGGTGATTAAATAAAAGTTTATATGGAAAAAATAAGAAGTGAAGTTCTTTCTCAAGGAACTTCACTTCTCACATTTTACATACCTTTTAAAGGAGTGATAAAATGTATCAAAAAATCGAAAAAATGATTAATGATCTAGAGCTTCGCGGACGCAGTGAGCATACTATTAAAAATATGGTTTGCACTATGAAGGCTTTTTCTAGATTTTATGACAAGCCGCCTGAATTATTAGGTGAACATGAAATCATTAATTATTTAGAGTATTGCATAAAAACAAAAAAATTATGCAGGGGAACAGTAAATTATTAATAGCACTCTAAAATTCTTTTATGTTGTAACGCTTGAAGGATCATGGAGTGATTTAAGAGTTCCAAGACTTAGATACGATAAGAAATTGCCTAAATATTTAACAAAAGAAGAAGTGAAACTTTTATTGGAATCTACTACTTATTTAAAACATAAAGCAATACTATCAACTATATATTCTGCCGGCTTACGCGTTAGCGAGGTTATAAACTTAAGAATATCTGATATTATGAGTAAAGAAATGAAAATCAGAGTTAGAAATGGTAATCGAAATAAAGAAAGATATACTTTATTATCTCGAAAAAATTTAGAGTTACTAAGAGTATATTGGAAGACGTTTGGGTATAAAAATTATTCTCCAGATGATTACTTATTTATATCTAGACTAACAAAGAAAAAGCTAACCATCCGTGGTATAGAAAAGGCTATGGAGAAGTCAATGCAAAAGTCTGGAATAATTAAAAAAGCGACTGTGCATACTTTGAGACATTCTTTTGCAACGCATCTAATGAATGATGATGTTGAACTAGTAAATATTCAAACATTAATGGGACATTCTAATATCAAAACAACCTCAATATATTTACATGTAAAAGATTATCAGATATTAAAAATAAAAAGTCCTTTAGATACGTTAGATTAGGCTTATGAATTCACTTCAAGACATTATGAAATTACATGGAGAAGATTATACTAAATCAAGGAATTTACCATCTAATATTCTAAAAGCACTATATTCCATTAGAGATTGTAGAACTGCTGCGCTTGGCGGCCATGTATATGAATGCGATGAGTGTGGCGAAACTAAGATTTCATATAACTCATGCAGAAACCGACATTGCCCCAAATGTCAGTCTTATGCTAAAGAAATGTGGATTTATGAGAGAAGTAAAGCGTTATTACCAATTCACTACTTTCATATTGTTTTTACGATACCAGGTTAATAAGTACTTAATTATGGGGAGGGGGATTTCATGTGCTAAAATAAAAAAACTATATACATTTAGGAAATAATGCTTTAAAATGTTAATACATTCATGTAAATCTAGTACTTGGGGCAAATTGTGAGTTTTTGAATCCCCATACGGGGCGGTCGGCTTTTAGCGACTTCGTTCTAGTAATTGATTGCGATATTGAGGTGCATAAATTTAGGATAGTGATACTACAAAGTTCAGCTATATCTTAAATTTATGCTATTTTTTTTAGTCTCAACATCGCAATCAAGCCAACTCATATGAAGAAAGAAGGATAGAATATATGGATAATTATGAAGCTATAGCTTATGTAGTAATGGCACTTGATGAATTAATTAAAGAGAATAAGGAAATTTCATAAAGGGAAAGGATGAAGTAAGATGTTAGAAAATGCAACAATAACAATGCCTTATAAGGAATTAGATGCATTATTACAAGAGATAAAAAGCTTAAAGGAAAAGATTAAATAGAATAGAGAATGCGTTGGAGAAGATTAGAGAAGATAAGTACTTTGATATTATACAGTTTAAATATTTGAATATGTAAAAGGACAAGCTGGAAACCGATGAGAAAATTGCAGAAAGGTTAGAGAAGGATCAGAGCACTGTTACTAGAAATAGAAAGAGATTGATTACTATATTGTTTCCGGAATCAATAAGGGATTTTGCATAATTAGTGCATATTTAATGCCATTGAAGATGGAAAATATATATAGTAACATGATATTAAGAAATTTTAAGAACAAATAACATTTCCTCTCATAAATTACCTATACCCTTTTACCAATAAAGCTAGTAGAACAAATACTATAATAGTATATAAATGTTTTATTAGCTTTTTGTGTCAGATAATAAGAATAAATAACGAATAGTATAATGAGTGTATAAAATTTTGTATAATTGCTTGTACGAGGTGAGGCAGATGAGTAGTGACGTAAATATAATATTAGAAAAAATAAAGGTAACACCAATAATACATTGTGGTAAACAATCAATAGTAATGTTATCTAGTAACGATGCAAAACTGAGCACTGAGAGTTTTAGTGAAGCTATTGAGCACATATGGGAAAATAACTTGGTTAAAATATTAAAAGTAGAACGTAGAAGTATCTATATAGTAAAGATATATGTAGATGTCACAACATAATTTTTGAGAACTCTAGGAATGGAGTTCTTTTTTATTAAGTAAATTACATAAAGAATAATTTTAATTTTAATTGAGACAATAGATAGGGTAAGGATATCCTTAAAAAGTTTGTAAAGTAATCAATAAAGTTATAGAAACTAAAGAAATCTTTATGAAATAAAACTAATTCAAACTTTTACGATAGGAATCGAAAGCGAAACATTTAGGAGGTTTACAATATGAAAAAAAAGCACATTATTTTACGTACAACTAATCCATCAACACGTGATTTTTTATTTGAGTCTTCTATCATGAGAGCAACAGTGGCAGAACGTATTGCAAGAGGAGTATTTGTTGAAGTTGATGAGATAGATAAAAATATGAAAGCTAGGTTAGAGCGTAGCAGTGAAATTCTTGGAATTGCTCCTGTCATGCCAATAAAATTAATTACTCCAGTTGAGATTCAAGACACAACAGTAAGTGTGAATGATCTTAATGAAGAAATTACATGGGGCGTAAAAGCAGTAGGAGCAGACACTTCTCCTTTTTCAGGCGACGGTATTATAGTTTCTGTACTGGATACGGGTATTGATAAATCACATTTAGCATTTTCAGGAATGAAAATTATACAAAAGAATTTTACTGATGAAGACGATAGCGATCTGGATGGGCATGGTACTCATTGTGCAGGTACTATTTTTGGTAGGAATATTGATGGAAAACGTATCGGTGTTGCACCAGGAGTGAAGAAAGCATTGATAGGAAAGGTAATCGGGAAAAATGGTGGTGGAAGTGATCAAATTATACAGGGTATACAATGGGCAGTAGATAATGGAGCAAATGTCATTTCTATGTCTATAGGAATGGATTTTCCAGGAGCGGTAAAAGAATTAATAGAACAGGGATTTAATGCTGAACTAGCCACATCTAAAGCTTTAGAGGGATATAGAATTAATTGTCAACTTTTTGAGAGGATGGCAGCACTCACAAGGGCAAGAGTAGATTTTGGTCAACCAACAGTATTGATTGCTGCTGCTGGTAACGAGAGCCGAAGAGAATTAAATCCTGACTTTGAAATTGAGGTATCTCCACCAGCAGTAGCTGAAGGATTCATATCGGTTGCAGCGATTCAAAAAGGCATTGGAGGTTTCAGTGTCGCAGATTTCTCAAATACTGGAGCTAATGTTTCTGCACCAGGAGTTCAAATATTGTCTGCTGAAGCAGGAAGCAGAGATAAATTAGTATCTCTTAATGGAACTAGCATGGCAACTCCTCACGTAGCTGGAGTGGCTGCACTTTGGGCAGAGAGAATTAAAAAGGTTTCCTCATTAACCCCATTAGAATTAACTTCACGTTTAATTGGTTCAGCAAGCACTGACGGAATGATTGAAGGAATAGATCCTTCTGATATAGGAGCGGGAATAGTTCGAGCTCCACAATAGTAGAAGTATTAAATAATTGTATAAAGTAGCTAATATTTTAAGAGCTCATTATAGAGCTCTTTTTCTATTCATTAAATAAAAAAATTAAAATCTAAATTCATTATGTAAGGAAATTTACTACATGAATGAAAATATAAGAAATAAATTAAAGCTAAATATTAAGTTTAACAACGGAAAAGCAATATGCGCTAAATCTCCAGAACTATGTAAGAACTGTAAAGAATTATGTGAACTAATGGAATTATTTTATGATCCATGTGGAGATAGCACATAAAAAGAAGATGTAGAACGATTAATGAATGACCTTAAAGCTAATCTAATTTTTACGGATCCACCTTACAATGTAAATTATGAAGGTTCAACTGCAGATAAACTTACTATAGTAAATGATAATATGTCACAAAATGAATTTTATGAGTTCCTTTCTAAAGTATTCAATAATTATTATGTGAATATGAAAGAAGGAGCTCCTATTTATGTTTGCCATGCAGATAGTGAAAGTGAAAACTTCAGGAGAACCTTTAGAGAAGCTGGTTTAAAATTGTCTCAATGTATTATATGGCTAAAGAATGCTTTTGTTGTTGGTAGGCAAGATTATCAGTGGAAGCATGAACCTATATTATATGGTTGGAAAGAAGGAAAGGCTCACTACTTTATTGATGATAGAACTCAAGATACTGTTTGGGAAATTCCTAAACCAACTAGAAATGCAGAACATCCAACAATGAAACCTTTAGCTTTATGTGCTAGGGCCATAAAGAATAGCAGTAAACCTAATGAGTTAGTCGTAGATTTATTTGGTGGAAGTAGATCAACTTTAATGGCGGCTACCGAACTTCAAAGAATATGCTACACTATAGAGCTTGACGAGAAATATGTTGATGTTATTGTTCTTAGACACATAAATCAATATGGTTCTGACGATGTTTATTTGCTGAGAGATGGAGAGAAAGTTCCTTATTCAAAAATTTAATAAAATCATTAAAAAAGACTTGCAATTAATGTGTTTCAGAGTGATTAATGTACTACGAAAGAACACGGAGGTATTAAAATGAAAGCATTATTTGGGAGAAAGATTTTAAATTATTTTTATATAGATTTTCTATGTAGTCTTTACACATTTGAATTTGATTACCAATGGAATCACCTTTACCTGTGTACTTAGATTTTCTTGAGTAAATAGCAACTTTCATATAATCACTCCTAACAATATAATACTTTTGCCTATATTTATTGGTAATATTATATTATATTTTAAGAATAGAATGCGAATATATGTTTGCTAAAATAAGTATAATTATCGATATATAATTTATTAGTGCGTAGTAAAAATACCGTATTTTACAGAAATGAATTTGTTATATTTCTGTAATTATATGTTTTATTATAAATTAAGCTATTTTTGTTGCAATATAAATTATCATTAAAATTATATCACTAGCTATTATAACTATTGATAGCTTTAAATATATATATACATGATATTTATATATTTGTTATTATCAACAATCAAAAGTAAAATTACATTGTTAGTACTAATATTATTAAAAAAGAGGGGGAATTATCATGACATTAAATCCGAAGTTAAAAAAATACTTGGAACGTGATTGGGACAGGCTTTATAAATTAGGTGCTTGGAAGCTGAGAGATGTTTATGCCCAAATGATGAAAGAAGGTAAAGTAAGACCTACTGAAGAAGTCGGCTCTATAGAAAACATAATTGTTAAAACTACAATAAGAGATACACCAATACGGATTTATAATCCTAAAGTAAAAAGTTCAGATGGTGTATTTATTTGGATGCATGGTGGTGGATTTGTACTAGGAGATATTGAACATGGTGATGCTACATGCAGGGCAGTAACAAACAAATTAGGTTGCAAAGTAATAAGTATAGATTACGGTCTTTGTCCACCACATAAATTTCCGGATCCAGAAATTGAATGTTACGAAGTTGTAAAGTGGGTATATAGAAACGCTGAAAAACTAAATATAAGCTGTAATAAAATATGCGTTGCAGGTGATAGTGTCGGTGGATCTCTTGCTGCTGTACTTAGCCTTATGGCTAGAGATAGAGAAGAATCTCTGATCGCTTGCCAAGTACTTGTTTATCCATGTCTTGATTGGAATGATATGGGCGAAAGACCATCCAGAAGAGATAATGGTAAGGGATACAGACTTACATCTTATGGTGTTGAATGGTTTAATCATCATCATCTAAGGGATCGTGTTGTTGATGGTTTAAATCCATATGTTTCACCATTACTTGCTATAAACTTTAAAAATCTTCCTCCTACAGTTATTATTACATCAGAATTTGATTTATTGAGAGATGAGAGTATTGACTATGCTAAAATTTTATCAGAGAATGGAGTTGAAGTATGCCTTAAGAATTATCCTGGTATCATTCACGGCTTTTTAGCTATGGAGCAGTTAGGGATAACAGAAGGACTAGATGCTATCAACTTAATTTGTAAAAAAGTTGGCGAGATTTTCAGTAAAATATAATTCAAATTTTTAATTAATAAAGTTGAAATAGAAACCCTATATGTATTGAGACTTATTGTTTCAAAAAGTCTATTGTCAAAATAGAAATAAATCTCATTTATTATGTTCAACATTTTTAAAATAATTTACTATATAATCTATTAAATGCGAGGTAGCTTTTGGCATATAACGTCCTTTAACATAAGATAGAGCAATTGTTCGTGTGCAAACAGGTTCTGTAATCTGAATGGGAATTGGGAAATTTTCTATTGAACTATTCCTTTCAGATACAGGAAGTAAAGCAACTCCTAAATTAAAGCTTACTAATTCCACTAAACTTGTTGTTATATCGCTTTCAAAAATTATATTTGGGGTAAAACCAGATTGATGACAGAGTTTTTCTGTAAAATACCTCAAGCCAAATCCCTCTGGTAAACTGATAAAATGTTCATCAGCTGCTTCAATTAGGTTAATACTACTTCGTTTTGCAAACTTATGTTGGCGAGGAACGAATAGAAATATTTCTTCTGCAATAAGTGGTATACATTCTATATTATTACCTATGATGGGAGGTGATGAAATGCAAAAATCAATGCCTCCATTTTGAATTTGTTGCTGTATTTTAGATGTTGAGCCTACTATCTGATGCAAGCTTATATTTGGATAAAGTTTAATATAATTTCCAAGAAGTTTTGAAAATGAATATAAATTGTTTGCAGCAAATGTAATTTTTTTATTTTCATTTTCAAGTATATCTGATATCTCCATTTTTCCTTCTTCAAGTTCAATGAACATCTTTTCAACTCTGTGAAGAAAAACTTTACCAAACTGATTAAGCTTTATGTGCCGACCTATTCGGTCAAATAAGGAAACTCCTAAATCTTCTTCTAAACGAGAAATAACTTTACTTAAAGATGGTTGAGCGATATGAAGTTCATTAGCGGCCTGGGTCATATGTTCGTACTTAGCAACTGCTTGAAAATATTTTAGTTGAATCAAATCCATATTTTGCACAATCTCCTTGATTAATAATTATAAAACTATTGTATACAAATAATTACATATTTACAATAATAAATAATATTATAAAGGAAAAACACACTTCAATATACGATTTAATCAGAAAGAAAAATCTTCAAGTCAAAATTGAAGTTCAGCATCAGGCATATTATTGTTTTGACTATGCTTATTTATATAGGAAGTTTATTAATATAAATAAAAATTTATTAGTACAAGGAGCGAATATGATGAATAGTCTAATAGAAAACTATAAAAAAAATGATATACCTAAAATTGATTTACATGCTCATTATTTGCCTCAATCTTATAAGGAAGCATTGTTAAGAAGAGGTGAAAAAAATCCAGATGGATTTCCAACACCTGAATGGAATCCGGAAATACATCTAGAATTAATGCAACATTTGGGTATCGTGACTTCGATGTTATCAATTTCATCTCCTCATATTAATTTTGGAGATGATAGTGTTGCTAAAAATCTTGCTAGAAGTGTTAATGAAGATGGAGCAGAGCTTGTAAGAAAATATCCTAATCAGTTTGGTTTACTTGCTTCTTTACCATTGCCTAATGTAAATGACAGTATAGTAGAAATTCAGTATGCAATGGATATTTTACATGCTGATGGATTTACATTACCTACTAATACTCAAGGAGTTTATTTGGGAAATCCTTGCTTAGATCCTATCTTTGAAGAATTAAATAAATATAAAGCAGTAGTTGTCATTCATCCCAATAAGCCTAGCAGTATTCCTAAAAATGTTGTTGAAAATCTACCTATTCCAATGATGGAATTTTTCTTTGACACGACCCGCACTATAATTAATATGATATTAAAAGGAACTCTAAAGCGTTTCCCTAATATAAAAATTGTTGTTCCGCATGCTGGAGCTTTTTTAACAATACTTGCTGATAGAATTAATCCTGCGCTTCAACTTAACTTAATAACGACAGAATCCCAAATAAATATTTTTGCCAACTTGAAAGGATTATATTATGATGTGGCAGGAGTCTGCCTTCCTAGACAACTAATTAATCTTATTCAAATTATTGACATCGACCATTTATTCTATGGAAGTGATTATCCATACACACCTAAAATCGGATGCACTTTACTAGCAGATGAATTAGATAAAACAAATCAAATTACTGATGAACAGCGTCATGCAATTTATTATGATAATGCAGTAAAAATATTTTCTAAATTAAAATAGCCTTAAATTTTAGTATTTCTAAGAATTATTTTTTTATGGTAACTTCAAGTAGTTAGTTATTGTCTTTTATAAAACATATATTTCTTTTTTCCTTATTATTTTAAAACTCCTTACTACAAAAGATCTGCATATTGAGTAATATAATGTGTAGTAGAAAAGTAATCTTGACAAAAATAATTGTTAAAGCTATTATAGTTATAACAACTATTTTGAAGTAGGTGATCATTTGAATAATAAATACGATTATACAAAGTTAATTGGATATTTAATAATTAAAGGTGAAGTTTGCATAAAGAGAAAGATTCTTAATGCATTTTTAGAGAAGGGATATGATATTACATTTGAACAATGGACAGTTCTTAATGTATTATACGCAGAACCTGGTTTGATTCAAAGTGAAATTGCTATAAGAACGTATAAAGATAAAACAAATGTTACTAGAATATTAGATGTTCTTTCTAAAAATGGTTATATAGTAAGAGAACAACATGAAAGCGATAGAAGAAGTTTGTGTATATATCTTACAGATAAAGGCATAAGAATGTTTGATGATCTCATACCATGTATCAATCTAATTAATGAACAATTCAAAAAAGGAATATCAGATGAGGAACTAAAAATATTCGAAAATGTTCTAGAAAAAATATATAAAAATGCTGAATAGGTGTTTTTATATATAATAGTTGTTATAACTATTATGCATATAACAACTAACTGAAAATTATTTTTAACGAGGTGATTTATGAAATTGAAATTGCTTTATCGGATATCATCGTTGATTGCATTTGTGTTAATAGTATGTTTTATGACTTCAAGTTTAATTTCAGAGTTTGTTGGTGATCATATTCTTATTGCAGCTGTAAAAAAATCTATATTCTGTACATTGCCATTATTAATTATATGCATGATTTTAACTGCTATATCAACAAGAAAACTTGCTTTATTATATCCCAATATCCCATATAATTTATTAGTAGTAAAGCGAGTGAAGCATATTGGATTAAATGGAGTTATGTTTCTTGCTCCTTTAGCAACTGTTTTAAATTATCTTGCGCAAAGTAATAATTTGAATTTAACATTTTATTTATTGCAGTCTTTAGAAATAACTTGTGGGTTGATAAATATAATCTTTTTTAGAAAAATGTTTAGGGATGAGAAAAAGTTAAAGGAAAATTAAATTATGAATTATCAATGTACTAAGTTTATTATTTTTCTATGTAGTTTCTATAACTATTATAGGTATAACTAATAAATTATATATGTTAAAGGTGGAGAAAATTATGGTTAAATTATCTTTAAAAGAAAAATTCGCATTTAAGTTTATTTTTAATGAAAAAAGAATCTATCAAAGATGGTATGGAAGATTTTTAGGCTTTGGAATAGACTATGGAAGGTTAAAGAGGGTAGTAGCAAGAATATCAAATTGGCTACAATGGTGTGATGAATGGACTAAAGAAGGGGATCAGCTATGCAAGAAAGCTGAGGAAGCATTGATAAACGGATATGAGATTAAAGCAAAAACATTATTTCATGAAGCAGTAGGATGTTATCATGTTGGTCAGCATATATTTTTTATAGATAGTAATCAAAAAGAGAGCGCACAAGAAAAAGCTAGAATAAGCTATAAAAGAGCAATTGATTTGTATGATGAACAGGAAAGACCAATTCGGATTGAAATTCCTTTTAATGGAGCAATAATTCCAGGATATTTAAGGTTATCAAATATGTCTAATAAACCGCTCGTAATTTTTATAAATGGAATGGATAATATCAAGGAAGCAGAAGGTCACTCACAAGGAACATTATTTCAAAAACATGGATTTAATTTCTTTACTTTTGATGGGATTGGCCAGGGTGAAATGTGGAAGGATATGAAATTCGATATAAAAGAATATCATAAAGTAGTATCAGTAATTATTGATTGGTTTGAAAAACAGCAAATATATAATATTGATATTAAAAGAATTGCATTAGTTGGATTTAGTTTAGGTGGATATTTAGCACCGATGTCTGCAGCGTATGATAAGCGTGTAGAATGTGTAGTAGGAAATAGTGGACTAGTTTATATAGGAGGATTGAGTGGGTTAAAAAGGCTTAATCCAATTTGGCAAAGAGGTGTCACATATATGACTGGATGTGAGACGTTAGAAGAAGCTGTTAGTAAATTTGATTGGGATATTGAAAAATCACCTAATTTACAAATACCTTTATTATTCTATCATGCAGGAAAAGATGAGGTAATGCCATCTCCGAAAGTTCATGCTGAAAAGGTAATGCGATGGGCTAATGGAAATAAGACACTTAAGTTTTATGAAGATGCAGAACATTGTACAATGAATTATTTAGATGAAGTCTTTCCTGAGATAGTGGATTGGATTAAAAAAAATTTTGAAATGTAAATATAAATGACAATACCATATTATTCAGTATGAACTGCACCCTGTCAAGTAGACAGATGAAAAAACAAAAAAATTATGAAGCCAAGGTCTGATTTCGATATTCAATTGGAGTCAGACCTTTTAAATTTTTCTGTAGCCTTTTTGTATTATAAAAAACTATGTATTCATCAATTGCTTGTCTTAATTCTTCATATGTATAAAATTTTTGCAAATAGTACATCTCACATTTCAGAGTTCCCCCAAAACCTTCCATTGGTCCGTTGTCGATACATCTACTGACACGTGACATGCTTTGAGTTGCATTGATCTTACCAAGTTTAGCTTTGAAAGTTCTATTAGTATACTGAAATCCCCTGTCACTATGAAAAAGTGGCTTTGCAGTCGGATTAGCAATTACTGCTAAGTCAAATGTATCAAAAACAAGTTGATTGTTATTTGAGTGACCGACCACATAAGAAACAATGCTCTTATCAGCTAAATCAAATATTGCGCTGAGGTAAGCCTTTTTACCATTAAGTAGTTTAAATTCTGTAAAATCTGTTAACCATTTTTCATTTGGTTTCTTTGCATAGAATTCTCTATTTAATTTATTTCCTGCCGTAATTTGTGGAGTACTTTGAATATAAGGCTTTCTCTTTTTTCTTATAACTAATTTCATGTTAATAGACTTCATTAATCTATAAATTCGTTTATGATTATATTGTTTATTCAGAAGTAGATTTATATTCATTGTTATCCGACGGTATCCATAGATACCATGTACATCTTTATAAAGTTTAACAATCTCTTCTAGTATTAGTGAATTCTCTTTATCTAATTCAGTCTCTGAACGATTAATCCATTTGTAGTAAGAGGATCGTGCAATACTAGCTAAATTGCATAAATCAGCTATTGGATAGCCCTTTTCCTCATGTAATTCTTTTATAGAAATATATCTATATTCTTGGAGTATTCTAGTACTTACCGCCTTCTTTCTACTTCGTTCAATTTTTTTAAGAAATCATTCTCCATCTTTAAACGTCTATTTTCTGCTTCGATAAGTTTCAATTGTGCAGATAATTTTTCAGACTCAGTAAGCTCAGCAGCTTCTTTACGCTTACCGCGACGGTTCATTAGTGCCTCATATGCATTAGCTTCGTATTTTCTTACCCATGCATAAACTTGTTGATAAGAAACTTTAAATTTATCAGCAGTGGCTTGATAATCATCATTATTCGAAATGCAGAATGCAATAATCTCAGTTCTTTCTTCATAAGTAGTTTTTCTTCCATTAGTCATAATTCTCTCCCCTTGCTTATTATGAGATTTAAATGTTTTATGACCATTATACTTCTTAATCCAATCTCTGAGAACACGAGGAGATGAAATTTCATATATACTGCATATATTTCTTAAGGAATCTTTTTCAGCAAGATAACCTTTAACTGCATTAAGTTTAAGTGAATCAGAATAATATTTATTCTTAGTAGAAACTATTAAATTTGCTTCCCCAATATCATTATATATTTTCAACCAATCGTAACATGTAGCTTTATTAATTGCCATCTCATCACATATCTGTGTAACTGCTTTTTCTCCTGATAGATATTCTTTAATTCCTTTCAATTTTTCATCCAGAGAACATTTAGTTTTTCTTGACATTAAAATATCCCCTTTATAGAAACAGTTTTATTATTTTAACTGTCTACTATAAAGGGAGCATATCACCGGTCAAATCAAAACCCACCTATTTCTTAAATTTCTTAGGTGTATATTTTTCTTTGTTTTTCACTTTTATTTTTTCGAGCGCAACCTGCATAGCAAGTTCTAAATAATCAAAATCTTAGTCCTGGAGTTCCACACCATTGTAATATTTACTTCCATCCTTTTGTTCTCTTTAGTCATCCATTATGTTTTTTAGGTCTTTTGGGATGTCTTTTTTATCTTTTCAGTTAGTGTAATCTCAGCAATGGGGGATTAATAATCTAAATATAAAGATAAATGTACGGAATAATTAAAATATTTAAGAATTCTCAGATGAGAGTTCTTTTTATTATTAAAAATTAAATGTGAATATTAATTAAATTTTTAGTCAAGAATCCTAGATAGAATATCAGTTTGGTAAAAGCATAATATAAAAAAAATCAAATAAGACAGGTGGGGTTCAAGATTAGAGAATATGAAATTAAGGATGTAGATCTAAACACTGCAAAAAACTTAAAAAAAGAAATATGTGAAAAGTATAAGGTTATTCCTATAAAGGAAGATTTAAATGAAGTTATTGTTTTAACTTATGACGAAACACAAGATGCTAAGGAGTATTTAGGTTTTATATATAATAAAAATATTGTTATTAAGGAAATAGAAGAAAAAAATTATGAAAATTTGAAGAATATAATTTTTGGAATGGAAGACAAGAGTTTAGAAGACGTTTTAATATTTAATGCAATAAAGGATAAGGCTAGTGATATTCATTTAGAGCCGCAGAAGAATTGCGTTAATGTGAGATATAGGATAAATGGAACTTTAGTTTTAGTTCATAAAATAGACACAAGTGAATATATAACACTTGCATCAAAGATAAAATTAAAAGCTAACATGGATATAACAGAAAAAAGGAGGCCTCAAGATGGAAAGATTATTGTTGAATATAATAATGGAAAATATGATTTGAGAGTTTCATCTATTCCTGTAGTATATGGTGAAAAGCTAGTTATAAGAGTACTATATTGTGATAATTTTGATTATAAACTTGAGGATTTAGGATTTTCAGAAGATCAAATTAAGCTTATTAGAAAAATAATAGGATTAAACAATGGATTAGTTTTAGTAAATGGACCAACTGCTACGTGTATAAAAGTGCAACAAAAGAGGATCAGCATAAACCTCTTTTAAGAAGCATTTATAACTTTTTTTTTACTTCCACCTGAACCAATAGGGTATATTTCTAATAGTTCAGTATCATAATCATATATTATCTCTTCAATTAAAAAATTTATTATCCTTCTTTTACTTTCAACAGGTTCATTTTTTATATTTATGCATTTATCTAGTACAGCACCAATAAATTCAATGTCATAAAGTTCAGAAGAATTATTTTCTATGTTATTATCTATAGATTTCAAATTCGCTTCTAATTCAGCAATTTCAATTTTAAGTATTCTAATCTTATCCATAAAAATATCAATTAAATCATCAGCTACAGATAATTTATCAACTAGACCATTTAATTGCTTTGTCTTATTTGTTATCTGCTTTTCAATAGTTGATTTTTTCATTTTATCTTCTTTAAGTTTTTTATCTTCTTTTTTTGCTTTTTGAATCCTATCAAGAAAATCTTTTTTATTTTTGGCCATTTCTACTAAACTATCTAATACGCACGCTTCTATTTTTTCACCAACTAAATTTTTACTTCTACATAATTGTCCACTGCTGCGTCTTTTTAAATTACATTTATAATATATTTTTTTTAATCCAGTTTCCTTATCTCTATGACCTTGTACTATTCCCATTGTACTATTACAATATTTGCATTTTAATTTACTAGTAAGTATTGCATTATTAGTTTTGCCAATGTTAGGAGCTAAGAATTTATTAGTCTTAAGTTGTTTTTGAACTTCTAACCATGTATTAGGTTCTATAAAGCCTGTACATCTTTTACTCACAGATGCAATCCATTCAGATTTATCTTTATAAGGATTGGATTTCTTGCCATCTTTAATACTTACAGAGGTTCTATTATATTGTAAGACTCCATGAATTCCATCAGGTGTACCATAAACATTTATACCATCATCCTCAAGATATTTAAGAATATCACTTGAACTTTTAACATAAAGAGGATTTTTCAAAACTTTATGTAAGGTGGTTAACCCAAAAAATTTACCTGATGGAGGAAATATATTATTGTTCATTAGATACTTTTCAGTTTGATGTATGGATCCTTCTCTTAAATATGTTTCAAAGATTGTCTTTACTAATTCTACTTCTTCAGGTTCTTGAACTAAAAATGAGATAGCTTTTTCATTTCCATTTTCATCGTAGGAAGATTCTCTTTTTCTTGAATATCCAAGTGGAGGAGAACCACCAAGCCAGTAGCCATTCTTAGCAAGTTCTATCATATTATCTCTAACACGTTCTGCGATTGTTTCACGCTCTAATTGGGCAAATACAGAGGCTATATATATCATAGCTCGTCCCATTGGACTAGTTGTGTCAAATTGCTCTCTGATACTTACAAAATCAACTCCATATGCTTGTAACTCATCAAGAGTAGAGGAGAAATCAGCAACATTACGAGAGATACGGTCCAATCTATAGCATATTAAAATATCAAACTTTTCTCTTTTTATATCATTTAATAATTTTTGGAATTCAGGTCTATTAGTATTTTTTCCTGAAAAACCTTCATCTTCATAGATGCAATATTCAATTTTTTTATTTTTATATAGGTTTTCTATGTAATCTTTACACATTTGAATTTGATTACCAATAGAATCACCTTTACCTGTGTACTTAGATTTTCTTGAGTAAATAGCAACTTTCATATAATCACTCCTAAGAATATAATATTAATTTTATTATTAGGAATATTATAGCATTATTTTGAATGAGATACGAATATATGTTTGTGCACTTAAGAGATAGACTATAATATTGTTAGAAATATCTATTTTCTATTTTGACTCAATTTGTTTGCTAACCATGGAGTGATTTGTTCCATAAGTTCATGAACGAATTCTTCTCCCATCTCATCTGTATAAACTTGATCTTCTGAATATTTATCAAATGAATTTTTTCTTGCGTTTTCTAAAGCATTAAGTATATAGTCATTTTCTTGTTTCTTAAATGCAATATTTAATATTTTATCAATTTCATATAAAATTTTGTCTGTAGGGATTTCACAAGATTTAATTAATTCAGTTATTTCATTTCTTGAAATATTAAAATTATTATGTTTAACAATTTCTTTTCTTTGAATAACGTCAAAGTAATAAGTTATTTCAACATCATTTCCATCATAATTGTCATTTAATAATACTACAAATTTATAGGAATTAAACAATTCTACATATGCAGTTAATAATTTTTCGGTTTGTATACCTTTAATTATTATCGAGTGAAGAATTTCATCTTCATTCTTTGAGATAACATGTTTGCTATTATAATAATATTGAACGCAATTAGAATGTTCATTTCCAAGTATATAAGGGATTAAATTTTTTATGTATTTTCTTAAACCATTTTTAAACATATATAGATTTATAGCCATCTTGCATATAGATCGAAATGTGCTATGTCCTCCCACAGCAACAGGGATTTTATAAGTTTCATTTGAATATCTCTGCTCTATTTTAGCTTCAGATAAAGCTGTAGTAATATTAATCTCATTATGTTTTCTTTTCAATCCATTTAACATTATTTTTGCTTGCTTAATATCAGGTGATTTGATTGATATTTTTATTTTGTTATTATCAGTTATTTTTTCATGCTTTATGGGCATTTTCATAATTGGTTTTCCGCCAGGTTGCAAAAGTATTTTTTCACCCGATGTAATTGATTTTACTTCTAAATTTGGCACTGACTTATTATCACGTTTTATGTTTAAAAGATTACATATATAGTTTAATTGTTTTGCCAATTCAGAATCAATATTCTGCCCAAATTCGGAATTACATTTTTTGCATATAAGAGTGTTGGGTTTTAGTGTCCCACCTATTGCATTTAAGAGAATATGTTCGTTTGTTTCATTATCCTTAGTAATTTCTTTTTCACAAATATAGCATTTAATCATTAATATTACCTCCAATAGTTTTAAAGAGTAGTCAAATTAATTTTTATTTTCCATTAAATTGTAGCATAATTCGCTTTATATAAAAAATAATTATTCAGAAGTGAGATTGGGTGTTTTTGTAATTTTCTATGATTACATTGGCAGAATGTGCTATAATTTAAAATGAAATACACAAAGTATGATTTTAAAGAATATTATTGGAGGTACAAAAGATTGTTTTTAAATGCTATATATTATAATTTGTTTTTGACAGCAGCTCCTATAATAGATACTACCAATTATTTTAAGTCGTGGTGGTATTTCACTATACCAGCTACATTTATTTTATACTCAATAATAATAGCAATATTTGCAGAAATAGAATGGGTATATAAAGTTAAAAGGATTTATTATTCAATATCTACACTAGTATATATAGTTATGTTAAAGAATATAAATTTAATAGGCATTGCAGGAGAGAAAGGATTACTTGGTACATCAAGTAAGGTATGGGCTATTATAGTATTTACAATTATATTCTTTCTTACTTCTATCATAATTGATAATTGGATTATATCAGGATATGCATTTAAAGAATTTGGTTTCTTTGGAGCTAAATTTATTCGGGATGAAGCTAAAACAACAGTTGTAGAACAAGAAGATTACATACATTCACTTGAAAATGGAATTACTGGAATTTTCGAAGTAATTGATGATATTAAAACCTTATTTAAAAATGAGGATATTATAGAGGAAATTAAGTCTGATAGATTTGATTTTACTGAAAAATTTACTGAAATTGCACATTCATATTATAAATATAGAAAACTGGGTGCAGATATAGATTCAGAGATTTATAAAATAAGTGATATAGATCGAATAACAAAAGAGTTGAAAGATTTTCACCAGTTATCTTTTAATAAGGGTATACAAATTAAGCAGACATTAAAAAATAGTGAAACTATTTATATTGAAAAAAAGGATTATAATATACTAGTGGTTTCCACAAAGTCTAATATATTGGGAGAAGATGATAACTTGTTAATTAAGATAAAATCTTCAAAAGATATAAATTTATATGATAGATATATATTAATTAATATATTGTTTTATTTTGAACTTTACTTGATGCTAGCATCAAAGACATCATAAAATATAAAAAAAGATATTAAGCTGATAAAATGGTTATTTATAATAAAAAACATATAATGATATCAACATGTATAACGAAGTATAAATTGATAGAAAAATATGTTATAATATTTATATATTAATATGAAAGAAGGGTTATTATGAGTAATAAAAAAAGAGTTATAACATTAGCAGAATTGGAATGTGCCGCAACTAAAGTAATGGAAAACAATAACTCTTCAAAATCGTCTCAAAGTAAAAGAGTTGTTGGACAAAGTAACAATAGATATGAGAAAACAAAGCAAAAAGCAAGTAGATTGATTGGCATTTTTGCAAACAGAGCATAAATTAATTAATTTTATTGGATAAATGTGAATATTTGGAATGATGTTGGACATATTATATATTAACCTATTTATTTGGAGGTATATAATATGGATAAAAGTAATAAAAGTTTTGTTACAAAAGATGATATTAATATTGCCTGGGAGAATAAAATGGAAAGATCTCACTGTAATCCTAAAATGAGAAAAAGTTATATGAAAAGAAATAAGTATTACAGAACAAAGCTTCGTACAGAAAAATTAATAAGTATATTTAGATTTAGATTTTAAAAGAGATATGTTGATTGTTATTAAGCATCAACATATCTTTCTTTATTTTGAATATTACATTATTTAAAATATTATATTTATGTTTTCTAAATCAATTGATATTAGTTCATTATTGTTTTCATTATATAATATTCTAAATTTAAAACTACAAGAAATTGTTTCTTCAGCTAACATATAATCGTCATTCCATTGCTCATTTAATATTGAGAAGTTATCATTATCGTTGAATTCGAAGTAATCCCATTTATGTAAGAAAAAATCAATTGTACAATCAGCCTCACTATATATTTCCAGCAAGAGTTCATTTTCTAGCAGTTTATTAAGTGATTCTAACTTCAAATTTCTTATATTCGACACTGATGCTATTGTTGGATCTTCATATTCTTCTGATAGCATTTCAGTAAGTTTAGTCATTCCAGTTTCTTTCATTAGATCATATAAAATATTATTAATATGATTATCAATATGCAAGGTAATTATATTTGTATAACTTAAGTTCAATTTTTCTAAATAAGGGTTTATTTTTGAATTTATAAATTCATTTAGTGATTTAAAATAAAATACTCTTTGAGCTAGATTTTTGAAATTTAAATCTTGCTTTAAGTCATCATGGAATTCATTGTCATTGTTCTTTGAAAAGTCATTTACATTTGTTGATATAAAATAAATTTCCTCATTAGGATTAGACTCTGAAACAGAAAGTACATTTAACCATATTAAATAATCTTTATAGCCATTATCTTTATTACTAAAAGGTTTTTTTCTTTCTAAACATCTTTGCACTATGATTTCATGTTTTACATCAGGATATTCAACGATTTTTACATCCAATTGAAAGAATTTTTTATATTGAAAATTTTTATAATTAGTTATTATCTCATTTTGGTTTATTTTAGAATGTTCTATATTTGTGATATGTTTAACATGTCCATTAAATTTATTAAAAGCAGAGTTAATACTTTTTATATCTTCAGTTAATCGTTCCCTATATTTATTTTGAGCTTCATCGATAACTATCTGAGGTATATATAAAGAAATTCCCTTTGTTTTCATAAATCTATATAACATTTCAAAATCTATTGACTTAAAATAGAAATCTTGATAAATAATATTTGTGTCTAAAATTACTATCAATTTTATCTCCACCTTCCATATAATTATAAATTATTATTCTATTATACAATAAAGATGCATTTCTATAACATATACTTTTTAAATTATACAATTATTTTGAAAGCCGCATTATTCAGAAATGAATTTGTGGTATTTTTATTTTTATGGAATTATTTGGGCGAAATGTGCTATAATAAAAATATATTTGTAAGTATTAGGTACAGAAATCAAATTTAGATTTACGTATACTTTTCAGGAGGATGTTTATGAAGGATTATACTGATTTAGTAAATGAAGAAGTATCTACATTATTTACTAAAGAGTTGAAAGACATAAATGGAAAATACATTGAAGAAATTATACGCGAATTGTTGATTTGGGCTTTACATTCAAGTAAGAACGCAAATGAATTCTTTATTAATAGCCTAAATGACAGTGAATTATTAGAAATGTTACTTTATATTTTGTTAGATGAAAGTGAAGATTATTCAAATGATGCAAGAATGGCAGCAGCTCATTACATTGGAAAATTTGATGAAAGTTTTTTAAAGATGTATAAAGATAATATTCTATATGCACTTACCTATGAAATTCATGCACTGCGTCCTTTTATAAATCGAGAAAAGCCTAAATGGTTAAATGAAAGAGAATAAGTGATAAAATTAAATATAAAAAATAATAGTTTCAATACCACATTATTCAGAAAAATGAATTTATGGTATTTTTTATATAAAATTTAAACATAAATAGTAAAAATATTATTTATGGATATAACTACAGTTAGAAGGAAGCTCGATAATACAATTTTAGAGATTAGCCGAAAGGTTTATTGGATGGAGCAGGAGTTTTGGGACGCTATACATGGAGATAATGATATTAATGATTTAGAAGAAATGTTTTATAATAGGATTGTTAGAGAGGTTAAAAGGAATGTGTCCAAAGAGTTTCCTTACCTAGAATTAAAGTTATAAAAATATATGAGCACCTGCAGAAATGTAGGTATATTTTATTATGTAATATATTAGAATTGATGTTTATATTTTGTATAAAATGTAGTAATATAGGGATTAGGATAATGATGAGGAATGGGGGATATTATGAGCAATGGAGAAAGATTTAGAGGTTTAGTTGATCAATTATTAAAAGAAAGTCCGCAATATAGGAATGAGATAACAAATTTCTTGAACTATTTAAGAGATAGAATGCTAGAAGATAAAGTGTTTAATTTAAATGTAAATCACATTGATAATTATTTTGTATATTCTTATGATACTAAGATTGGTTCAGTACCAACGCTAACTACACATATTTCTGCTCTTAAATTATTATTTGATTATTTAATAAGAAATGAATTTGATTTTAAGTCTTTATATGCATATATATCTACAGCAGGATATAAGGAAAAACTAAGTGAGCAACTTGAAAAAAGTTTTAAGAAACCAGTAATAGATACAACTCTTTTAAATTCCATATTATATAAAATGGATAATCATATAATGAATAATATTTTAAAGGGATATAAAGGTGTTAATGATAAAAAAAGATTTCTTGAAATTATGATCGCAAGACTGTATGCTAAATTAAATTTAATTATACCACTAAAACCAAGTGAAATGCTTGATTTAAGAGCATATAATATTGAAGATAGCAGCACAAGAACAATAACTCATAATGAAATATATATTAAATTACCTAATAATATTAGGAATGAAATAATTCAAACTATAAATTATGTAAAAAGAGAATATAATAAAATTTATTCAGAAAATGACAAGATATTTCACTTTTTGTATGGAGTATTAGATAAAATTCCGTCACCATCAATTGTTAGTGATTCGTTTATCAAAACTTACACAGAACTTGGAATAACTGAAATGTTAAAGCAAAGACCCGGAGGGAAAAGAGATAAATTTATTTATCCCCCAGAAACATATAAGATAAAAGCCATTATTAGCATGTTAAATAATGGTACAAATATAGTTTATCTCAAAAAACTTACAGGATTAGATGTAAAAGCATTGTTATCTAATTATGACATTGAAAAAGAATTACATAATAATGAAGTTATATCAATTAATATTAATAATGGAATAGTAAATTCTGAATATTATACATATTTATAGGAACAAAAGTGTTTAAATTTTTAAGTTGTAATAGAAAATTTAATTATGTTGAATTTAATTAAAGGATGTTATGGTATGAATGTAGATGAGATTAAAAAAACTATGGAGTTAATAGAAAATAGTAAGCCAATAATAAATGAGGCAAAAGGATTATCGGGTATATATATTGACGATAGCATAATTCTTGATGATACATCTTTAACTAAGGCATGTATACTATTTGATAATATTATGATTAATTATATAAATCCAAATTTATATATACATACTATTTATAAAGATTTCGATTTTGATAGAATAAAAAATATAAAGCAAAATGGTATTAAATTGAATTTTGAAAAAGGTTTTTATGGACAAGTTGAGAATTATAATTTTATTAATTTTATTAATTTAAATAAAGAGTTAGTAGAAGAAGGGATATTAACGCCACGTGTTTTTAATAATATTCCTAAACTTTCACAAAAATCTGATAAAGAAATTCTTTTAGATTTACTAAATGATAATCATGAGCAAATTTTAAATTTGGTAGAACATTTAGAATTAAAGCGGGAAAAAAATATTTTTTGTGTTGATGAACCATTTTTATATATTCTTAAACTGATAAATATTAATTCATCATTTCTAGATGCCATAATAAATAAGAAAATAGTAATATCAGAAAAAAGAAATATAATAAATTATGCAGTGGAATGTAGTAAAGATGCAAAAAAAGTAAAGGTATTTAATAGTGAAGATTTTAGAATACAAGATTATGATATAAAAGATACGGATATAAATTCAAGTATAGATAGCCTTATTTTAGATACATTTAATATTTTGGTTCCTAACTTCCCCAGCTTGAAACCAGATGAGATATTAGAAGTTAGATACAAGTTGAAAGATGAATTGGGAGCATATAGAGCGTTAATAAAGGATCTATCAAAGCAGTATTCAAATAATAGGGAATTAAATAATTCTGAAATAATTCAAAGAGAATTTACAAATAAAATTAATGATATAAATTTAAAATTGAAATCTGAAAAAAGTAAATTATTTAGAAATATAGTTACATATGCAACAGCTTTCCCAACTGCAAGTGGAATATTAACAGGTGGAAATTTAAAAAGTATAATTGCATCTTGCTTTGCGAGTATGGTAAAAATAGCATGTGATGCAAATGAATATTATGATAATAAAAGAACAACAATGAATGCATCAACTGCATTACCATATGTATTTCTTATTAAAGCTAGAAAAATAAAATAATATTTAAAGAGGCATTATAAGAAAGTTGTAGTGTCTCTTGCAATTTAAGAGAGATTAAATAATTTGTACCAAAAAACTATAGTATGATAAAACACTAAGAAAACATAATAAAACTTACCTAAAACTGACATTATCTTTATCTTATAATGTATCATTAGATTTGAATAGTTTGATGATACATTATAAAGTAAAGATAATTTTATTATAAAGAATAATGAATTATTGTCGTATAAAAATTATTAAGAAAGCAAACTTTCGATCATATCCCATGTCAAATTTATAATATTCCCTTTCTCTGATATATCCCATTTTATGTAGTCAGTGGATTTTATTTCAGTTGATATAAAATGTATTTTAACTTGAAACTCTATAGTTTTAACTACAGTGAATCCTGTTAAGGGTAATATAATATCGAGATTTCCAGAAGGTGGGTTTCCAGTCATCGATATAACTTGTTGTGTATTAGTTGAATTTATTTTACATAATACTTCTAATTTATCAATTTGATGAATTTGATGATTAATTGAATCTGAAAATTTAATATTTGTACGGAAATCATTTACATACGAAAATAATTCGGGAATTATAGGTAATTCATCTGTTTGCACTAATGAATATATTGGATAGACTTCAATAGGATTTTCAGATAAATTAACTAATTGTGAAGCGGAATCTGAACCGAATTTTTCAAGATCTATAGAAACTGGTACTTTAGTTAATCCTGAAGAACCATTATCAACGAGAAGAGAATTTATATTAACCTGTAGATAAGTTTTGTTAGTTAACTTTACTTCAGTGTTATTATGAATAACCTCTATTGGGCCGCTTGACCATGGACCAGCAGGATGACTCATTTCTAAAATAATGGTAGATTGAAAACTCATATCATCACCTATTGATTCAAAGTAAATTTTTCCATGAGCCGCTTTTTTATAAATTATATCACGAAATACCAATGCTTCACTTTCATTAAGAGAAATTGACAAATGAAATCCAACAGACTGGCTTACAATTTCTAAATTTTTAAATGTTTCTAAATTTATCGAATACTTAAAGTCTAGTTGTGTTGGATATTCGATTGAAGCTTTAGAAGAGAGCGCATGTATATTGGTGTTAAGCTCTTTTCTCATATATGGAGGAATATCTGGTAATAGCATAATTTTAAAAATAAAATTAATATTTATAGCTTGAGATGAACCTATTGTTGCCTGAGCCCATATATTGGGAAGGTAAGCTTTTTCTTCTCCAGTATCTAAAGACTGTAATCCAATTCTATATGTGTATGGTACAATGAGAAATCTTTCAATATTTTCTGTAGAACGAAAAACTCTATAATAATCTTCCTTGTTAAGTTCTGTAATTTCTTCATATTGTTTTGCTGTAATTCTTCCTATTTTATCAGGCTGCTTACAACCTATTGTAATGGTTTTATTTACGAAACCATTATTATAAGTATTCTTATATAATTTTTGGTTAGTTGAGCAAGGAACTAAAATGGACATAGACGTTTGGACGAATCCATATATATCAAACAGATTATATTTATTTAAATCGGGAGGATCGCTTAGTTCCAATGTTGCTTCGAAAGAAGGATCATCTAATTTATTTAGAGGTTCCACGAAGGAAGGCACGTAAGCTCTGACTGAAAGAGCTCCTACGTTTAAAACTGGAGGTGGCAATGACTTATCCATTCCAGATATAGCTCCATAACATAAAGAAACCCACTTACCTGATAGGTTAACGTTAATATAAAGAGAATCTACAAATTCTTTTATCGTTGCGTATACAATATGGGGACGTAATATTTTATTTTCATCAAAATAAGGTACCATTAAAGAACTAACAAGGTTAGAAGGTACTGCTAACATTTCATCTGTTGCATAAGAAGGCTTACCTTTTTTTACTTTAAAGTTAACAGATGCTTGAAGATTTTCAGGATTCCCTGAAATATCAGAACTATATACATCAAATGAGAAATTAAGATCATTTAGATCTTGGTTAGGAGTAGGATTTACAAACTCAAATGTTGGAATGTAGAAAAACTTATCACCGGTAATATTAGACCATGGATGTTTATGAACATTATAAATCACAGGTATTGATTTAGGATTATTAACTTCTTCGGATACTTTTATCAATGATATCATATATAATCACTTCCTTTATAGATATTGTAGTCATTAGTTATATATAAAATTAATAAATTTTTTTATATCATTACCTTGCACAGCTTCATTCAAAAGTTTTTCTAATGGAGTTATTATAGTATAGGAATTGACATTTGTTTTAAGAATTATATGTGTGATTAATTGAATTTCGGTTTTAATATTATTTAGTGCTCCAAGAACCTGTTTTGATTCAATATCGTTTAGATTTGAATTAAAAACAGTGCTGGTAAGAACATTCCCTTTGACAGTTGTAAGTAATTTATGATTTCCATCATGCACAATTTCTAGCTCATATCGAATGCTTTTAATTTCAGATCCATTTGGCGCAGATATTTCAAAAGTTAGAACACCTTGTTTTATAAAGGGAACAAATGATTCAGTGCTTTCTATTTTATGAGATAATATAAAAACAATTGATAAGGCTGGGTCTCCATTGCTATTCTTTTTAAGTATAGGATGATGGATTAATTCTAAATTTTCCATAAATTACATCTCCTTTGACTTATAAATTTAATTAATATGCCTAAAATAGTCAAAAATATATTTATGCAACGTTATTATAACTATGAAATCTCTATATATGATATCCTAAATTATCAAAAATATGTAGGTTATTTTGCAGCTTATATAAGTAACTCTTGTTAAATATACGCAAAGAAAGCTTGAGAGGAACTGAAATTCAGAGCATTAAGTTTGCTTAGAAGTATTTAACAAAGACGAGATTGTATAATGAGCTCTTATTAGCGAAATTATCAAATCTTAAAAAAGAATAGAAATTAATTTTAGGGATATAGGTTTAACATAAGTACTATGTTTTTCTTATACCATAGAATTTTGTTAGATAATAATCTTTTTAAGAATGCGAGAGATGTTTTTAAAGTAAACTATGCTAATAAAATATTAAAGGTAATTAATAAAAGTTTTTAGTATAAAGATTTAATTTGTTTTATTGATATTTTTGAATATTTTTATAAACATTTAGAAAATATATGAGGTGAGAAGAAATAATTATTATAATAAGAAAAAGAAAGGAAGAGATGTAAATGACTGATGCAATTGGACCAATATATGCAGCTGGTGGATTTGAAGCGTTTGAATTAAATGAAAATGGAGAAGGATATAGAATTTTGTATCTACCGGATAAAAATAATGACAAACTTCAATTAGAAGGAAAAGCGCCTATATATTATTGGGTACCAGCGAATGTACGCCTGGCTCGTAGTTCAGATACAGGAGACTATAAGTTTCAACATATTCATTTTGCAGGAAATCCTGAACTTTCAGGTGTTGAAAATGTTGTAGGGGGAAATATCATATTTAGTACTACTATATCATACCCTCCAGCTGTGTTAAAAGCTTCTCAAGACAAGTTGTTGGAGAAATTTCGAGGGAAGGATAATAAGTATTGGGGAGTGAATAGTAATGTTTCGCCTGAGTTCAGAATTGTTCCAATTACTAATAATATAACCCAAATACAAAATAATGATATAAGTTGGAAGTTAGATGGAGAAGGACCTGGAAATATTACAGGAGGAGAAAATACATATTCAGGTACACTCAATGCTATGAATAGTGAAATATTATGGGGAGCTTTTCATGGGGCTTTTGGGGGAATTGGTGTTCAACAAATATTACAAATTCCAGTATGGACAGAAGTGTTCCATCTTAAAATCACTGGTAAGTGGAAAAAAATATATGATCATTTTTCTACTCATTCTACATGGAAAGGATGGTATGGATCAACTGATATAAAAACAGAATTAAATAATTTACGTACAAATGGAGGAATTCAAGTTGAAATTAGAGTAGATGGGACTAGTCCTAGTAGTGATGAAATGAAAAAGATGATGGAACAACATGAGGAATTAATTATGAAGCAATTTATGGAGCAAGCCACTAAAATTATATTTGAACCTGCGCCACCAACACCAGAAGCAGCAAAGGCAAATAGAGGATTTTGGGGATTTGGCGGTGGTTTTGCATTAAAAAGTATTACGAATATAACGACTCTTGAGTTGAACTACGAAGAAACAGTAGAATTTAGATATAATTTAGAATTTCCGATAAGTGGAATGCTTGAGGGGTTCTATAATATAATTAAAAATAATCCAGATGAAGAAAGTAAATATTTTAAAAGAATATTTCTTGGAGAGCTTATTGGTAAGATACCAATAATAAGTAATTGTGTAGTTAACTGGCCAGATATAGAAAGAAATTTTGCAGGAGATCCTGTTTCACATGTGTCACTTCAAATAGGTTATCCTTCCACTAATGGAGATATTATTTATCAGACTCATATTTTTAAAAAAGGAGAATCAAACTCATGGATACCTGAAATTTTATTGATAAAGAAAAAAATTAATGAGGTTACAAATCCTCCTGAGGGATGGAAACCTGAAAAAGTATATATTAAGAGAACAATATATTTTATTGAACAGCCATCAGAATCAGAATTCTCATTCACACGTATTTTTATAGAAAATAATCTTATTAATCTAGATCTACCAAATGGTACTTTAACAGATGAATATAGTATTGATGTTAGAGCAGATATGGCTGGACTCTTAGATGTTGGTCCAATTATATTAGGTGCTGATATGAATAAGCCAAACCAAATGATTGAGGTGGAATTTCAATCTCATGGAAAAACTTTAGATGGAAGAGAACGACCTATTACAAAGATGCTTTGGAAATATGAAACAAGAAGTAGCGAAGGTAAATGGAAAATTTATACTGGTCAAATGGATTATAAGCAGTTGTATAGATATAGAGTTCGTGTTATTGAAAAAGCCATTATTGGAGAGAATGATGGAGCAGAGTGGCAAGGAGAATGGCAAGAATGTTCTGGAAATGGATCACTTATATTAAAAATACCACCAAAACTGTAGATTTAATTGATTAAACTAATGTATTCGACTAAATTAAGTCGCTTGTTGATATTTAATGAATAGTTTCAATTTTTTGTTATATAAATATTTCATTGTAGAAATTTTCACTATAACCAATATATATTAAATTTATTGTGCAATCAACTATATATTTATAAAAATACTAAGTTGATGACTGAAAATATTATTGACTAAAGAGCTTAAATATTAGAAATTTAACAATAACTTAATCAAATTTCGCCAATAAGGTCTTAGCTAATATAAAGGACAATTATTTGATTATGTTTTTTATAAAACTGTATTATTTAAATTTATTTATATTGCACCAAATGGCTTGAAAATATTGTGAAATTTATGTTTTAAGACATAATAGTAATTGAATGAAAATAATTAATAATATGTTATTGAAAAAATATACAATATATAAGAATAGTATAAAGTTATGGTGCAATAATGGCGCAGTAGATTGCACAAATTATAGAAAATACTAAGTTTTAATGAAAAATTAGAGTTTATAAAATGGCTTAAATACAAATGATTTCATAATAAAATATTCCGAGTGAGAAATATTTTAATCGAATCCAGAAATCGTAGTTTTAAAGGAATAAAAATTTAACATTGATTTCAAAAAAATCCCCCACCTATATAAAAATAAAGTGGGGGATTTTTAATATTTACATATAATTAAATTTTAACTTCACAATTTCCACCGGAATATAATAACAACTAGTGAACTGATTCAAAGAAAACCTATCCAAATCCAACTGATCTACAGCCATATCATCAATTAAAAACTCAGTGGTAAACATATTAGCGTTATATTGGAATTTAATTTTGTTTACATAATGAAGTTCATTTCACTAAACACTCTTTTAGAATATAATATATATAGAATTATAATGGAGTGTGATTTTTATGATTTATGATATCAAGATAACTAAAAAGCAAATAAAGCTCATAATGAATGCATTATATTTAGTTGAAAATGAATTTGGAAATGCAGATGATGAAATGGAAATTTATAATTATTTAGAAGAAACCACTGGAGTAGAGATGTATTAAAAAAAACATATCTGAATAAGATTTTTTAGCCAAAGTTTTTGACACATTCATCAACTATGTTTTTTAACCATTCAAAATATTCATAGCATTTGTCATAAATATTGAAAGTTCTAAATTCATCAACAGATTCAACCATGTTTAATTTTCCAGAAAAGGTTATAGATTTAGTAGTTTTTTTTATGCCTTCTTCATCTTCAGGAATTCGAGTATCATAAGTAGAGATTTGAAGTTGCACTTTATGCTTTCCAGCACCTAAAAAGTCATAGAGTTCTGAATATAAATCTATTTTATCTGTAGTTGTACATATAAGGGGAATTTCTTTTGTATGTAATGGTTCTTTTTTTAGGGAGCGATTTCTCATATCAACAATTCCTTTTAATAATTTATCTTCATCAGGCGTTGTTTCTTTGTTATTATACCATTCTTTCCAATCAGGAATAGAATTATATTCTGATTTCATTATCCATAAAACTGAACGTGAAGATGATACATAAGCATTTAGATAATAATCAAATTCAGGATGCTTATTTTGAAATTCTTTAAGTTTATCTAAAAAAAATTTAGATTCATTTAGTTTTTGTTCAGTATTTTTCATATGTATCCTCCATTAAAATGTTTTATTATCAATATAAATCATAGCAAAATTTATATATCATTTTATGCCATATATAAATTATGATATAATATCAAACTTTAGTCTCATAATTTCCACTGGTACATAATAACTACTAGCCAACTGTTCCAATGACAATCCATCCAACTCAAGCTGATCCACAGATACATCATCAATCAAAAATTCAGCAGCAAACATATTAGCTTCAAATTCAGATTTAATCTTGCTTACATAGTTATTTTCATTTATAAAGTAGCATGAAGATTTAGGATGCAGCACAGCATGTCCAATTTCATGAGTTAAAACAAAGCGTCTTTCTATTTCAGATAAAACTGAATTAATAAAGATGACTTTGTTTCTGTTTATATATTTATACATCCCCCAAACATTACCCAAAGGTTGAATAATTACAGTAATATCTAGGCACTCTGCTAATTCAGAAGGGGATGAAGTATTGTATTTTTTCTTTAGTTTATTAATAATTCTTCTTATATAATCCCCAGTCAAATTAAACACCACCTATTTCTTAAATTTCTTAGGTGTATATTTTTCTTTATTTTTCACTTTTATTTTTTCGAGTGCAACCTGCATAGCAAGTTCCAAATAATCAAAATCTTCGTCCTGGAGTTCCACACCGTTATAATATTTACTTCCATCCTTCTGTTCTCTGTAATCATCCATTATGTTTTTTAAATCTTTTTGAATATCTTTTTTATCTTTTTCAGTTAATTTAATTTCAGATTCAGTATTAGATGTACGAAAATTATTTCGACCTAAAAGATAATCAATTGATACTTCAAAAATATCAGCTAATTTCTTTAGAGCTTCATTATCAGGGGAACGTCTATTTTGCTCCCACATTCCAATGGTGCTAGGACTTATATTTAACAATTTAGCAAGATCTGCTTGTGTTAATTTTTTTTCTTCTCTTAATTCTTTTAGTTTATCACCTAACATGAAAATTCCTCCAATCCTTATGTGTATTTTATCACAATATGTGTAGAAATATTTATCACTACACAAAAAGTGTAAAAATATATTGACAACACTAAATGTGTAGAATATAATAAAAATAACAACACGAAACGTGTATGAAAGGAGGTAAGTTATATATGCATAATTTTTTACTACAATTCAGAAAAAATAGAGGTTTCACACAAGAAGATTTTGCTAATGAAATCGGTATTACATTAACATATTATTCAAAAATTGAATTAGGATTAAGGAATCCTAGTTATAATTTTTTGAATAAGTTTAAACATGTATTTCCTGAATCATCAGTAGATGAAATTTTTTTTAATGATATATAACACGAAACGTGTAGTTTGCTTAATATTTTAATTATAAATTACAAAGTAGGTGAAATAAATGTCTAGAAAGGCCACAAAAGCTATTGATAATGTATTTTATCAAGCACGAATGGAAGCATCAAAGTTTAATGATTCTTTAAATAGTAGAGAGGGGGCGTCAGAAAAGATAGGAATAGATAGGACAAGATTAGCACGTATAGAGCTAGGAAGTTTAAATCCATATCCTGAAGAAGTACTTTTAATTTCAGATACTTATAATACTCCTGAATTAAATAATTATTATTGCTCAAACTTATGTCCATTAGGAAAGCAAACTATTCAACAAATTGAAATATGTAAAATTGAAAGACTAACTATTCAAATACTTTCAGTTCTAAAGGGTACAAGCATCAGCAAAATAAAAGAATCATTAATTGACATAACTGCAGATGGAAAGATAACAAAAGATGAGGTTCCAAGGTTACAAGAAATAATAGATACATTAGATGAGATTTCATCTAAATCTCAATCTTTAAAACTATGGGCAGAAAAACATTTAATAAATTGTTGTAGGAGGGAAGTTTAATGAAAGCAATTTGGCATTTTGAAAGTGAAGAACATGAAAAAGAAATCAAAGGAAAATTAATGGACATGCTTGTTGAAGATGCAATAAATATATATCCAAGTAATCAAATTGATGCACTTATCAAATTTGGAAAGGCTGGACAGTTAAATTTAGAGTAGGGAGTGAAAACAATGTTTATTTTGTTTTTAGATTTATTAAAATCACAAACTACTAAAGAAGAATTTTCTGAAATACTAGCAATGACAGATGATGATATTAAATTCAATAGAGTCCATTTTGGAAAAACAACTAATTTAAAAGAATACATTAGAATTTGTGCTTTATGTGCAAAGACGTTTTCAAGAACAGTTACAACCAATATGCAAAATACTTTAGATGCATTAGATAGAATAGTAAATGCAACACTTGAAAGAGGTGATATTGGAACTAATAAATCATTAGAAGAAGTCATAGAAGACGAAGTTAAAAAAGTAAAGGAGCAGGAGGGAAATTATGCAAAGCATATTAATTAAAAAGCTAATTTTAAAGAATTTTAAAGGTATAAAAGAATTAGAAATTGACTTTGGCAACATAACCAATATCTTAGGAGAAAATGCAACAGGAAAGACAACAATATTTGATAGCTTTTGTTGGCTACTATTTGGGAAGGACAGTAAGGATAGAAAAGACTTTGAAATAAAAACATTAGGTCCTGATGGAGAAGCCAAGCATGGTTTAGAGCATAGTATAACTGGAATATTAGATGTAGATGGAGCAATGATAGAACTTCAAAGAATTTTTACTGAAAAGTGGACAAAGAAAAAGGGACTTGCAGATAAAGTTTTTTCAGGTCATGAAACAACTTACTATATCAATCAAGTCCCAGCGAAACAAAAAGAATATAACGAAAAGGTTGATAATATCTTGCCGGATAAGACCTTTAAGTTAATTTCTAATCCACTTTATTTTAACAGTATAGAGTGGAAAAAGCAAAGAGAAATATTATTAGAAATCATTGGAGATATTGAGCAAAGCAATGTAATTAACTATAAAAAAGAATTAAAACCACTAGAGCAGCTATTATCAGATAATACTCCTATAGATGACTTTAGAAAGAAAGTAAAGGCCCAAATTTCAAAATATAGTAAAGATAAAGAATCAATTCCTTTTAGAATTGATGAGTGTAATAACTCCATAGTTGAGGAAGATTTTGAGGCTTTAGAGTTTAGAAAAAGAATAATACAAGGTGGAATTAATAGTTTAGCAGAGCAAATAGCTGCAGGTGATAATAGTTCAGAAAAATTGCAATTAGAAAAAGAACTATCAGATATAAGATTAGAGTATAGTACCAAATCATCACAAGCAAAAGAAAATGCAAATAAGCCTTTTAATGAATTAAATATAAAGATTTCAGATAAAAAATATGAAATAAGTAACCTGGAACATAAAGTTGAAATCCTAAATAGAAATAAATCGGATGCAGAAGAATCAATAAAATCTTCTAATACAATAATTACAAATAATAAAGACAAGCAACAATCATTGAGAGAAGAATGGCAACAGGAACATAGTACAACATTTGAATTTGATGAAGGTGAAAGATGTTGTCCAACTTGCCATAGAGAATATGAATTTGAGCACCTAGAAGAAATTAGGTCTAATGCACAAGGATATTTTGAAGAATCCAAGACAAATAAAATTAATTCAATAAATAAACAAGGTAAAGAGCTTGGAGAAAAGATAAAGGAACTTGAAGCTTCAATCCAAGAAAGTAATGATAATATATCAAATTATACAGATAAGTTAAATGAATATAACTCAAAAATAGATATGTTAAAAAATGAACTAAAAGAATTAGAAAATCAAAAGGAATCATTAAATAATAGCGGTTCAATAACCTTTAAAGGTGAGCAGGAATTAATTAAAGCCATTAATGATATTAGAGATAAAATAGCAAATTTCAAATTAAATGATAATACAGAACTCAATAGTAAAAAACTTGAACTAGAAACTGAACTAGAAAATATAAATAAGACATTAGGTCAAAAAGATAGTAATGAAACTTTAAGAAAAAGAATTCAAGAGCTCCAGGAGGAAGAACGTAATCTAGCTAATGAGATTGCAAAGCTTGAAGGATATGATTTCTTATGTGAGGAGTTTATAAGAACAAAGGTTGAACTATTGGAAGAGAGAATAAACTCTAAATTCAAAACAGTAAGATTTAAATTATTTAAACAACAGATAAATGGGGGAGTTGATGAATGGTGTGAAGCTTTAATCGATGGAGTTCCATTCTCAAATGCAAATACAGCAAGTCAGATAAATGCAGGAATAGAGATTATTAATACACTTTCAGAATTTTATGGAGTAACTGCTCCAATCTTTATAGACAATAGAGAGAGCATTAATGAAATAGTGCAAACAGATAGTCAAGTAATTAACTTGATAGTAAGTAAAGATAAAAAGCTAAGAGTGGAGAGTGAAAAATAATGAATGATAGGCTATTAGCAATATTAGATTATTTATCTGATTTCAATACAGAAAAATCAAAATGTTTTGGTACACCAGGGCAGCGTAAGGAACATGAAAAGAAAGCAGCTGAAATATATAAAATTCTAGTAGAGGAAATAGTTGATTTATTTGTAGACTCAAGAGTTATAGAGGAAACTTCAAAAACAAGTGAAGTAAATAAGTACAACGAAAACCGTTTTGAAGAATTTTATAAAAGGTTTGTAGCGGATCCTCAGGTGAAAGTAACAATTGTACATGAACTTATAAAACCTAAATGGGCACTTCAAGAAGTAAGTATGAATGATTTAATGTATGGCCTAGGATATAACCTAGGCTCTGCAGATATAAGTAAAGTATTTAAAGAAGCAAGATTTTATATTAAGGGGGAAAAGTAGATGGCTGAAACAGGATTGGTTTTAAGTAAAGAAGATGCATTTAATAATGTAATGGCCAAGATAGCAGGACTAGAGAAAAATAATGGAATAAAATTACCTAAAAATTATTCGGCAGAAAATGCAATCAACTCAGCTTGGTTAATGCTTCAGGAGGTTGTAGATAGGGAAAAGAAACCTGCCTTAGATGTATGTACTAAAACATCTATAGTTGAAGCTATATATAACATGGTATTGCAAGGATTAAGCCCAGCAAAGAGACAATGTTACTTTGTAGTATATGGCAACAAATTAACCCTTATGAAAAGCTATATGGGAACTATAGTAGCAACCAAAAGAATTAATGGAGTTAAAGATGTTAAATCCTTTGTAATATATGAAGGAGATACATTTGAAACAATATTTAATAGTGAAACTTATACTATTGAATTTAACTATCAACCTAAATTTGAAAATATAAATCCTAATAAAATAAAAGGAGCTTTTGCCTTAATAATAGGTGATGATAATAAGCTTTTGCATACAGAGGTAATGACAATAGATCAAATAAGAAAGTCATGGGGAATGGGACCAGCATATAAAAGTGGAAAATCAAGTACACATAATGATTTTGGTGAAGAAATGGCCAAGAAGAGTGTAATAAATAGAGCGTGCAAGAAATTCTATAATACCTCAGATGATAGTGATTTATTGATAGATAGTTTAAATAGTACAGATGTAGATTATGATGAGGCAGATATTATTGAAACTGTAAAACAAGAGGTACATGAAGAAATTAAAACAAATGCGAACCAAGACGTAATAGATGTTGATATACAACCAGTAAAAGAAAGTAATGAAAGTATTTCTAAAAATCCAATCCAAGAAAATCCTAATACTAAAGATGAAAAAGTTGAACAACAGGTAATGTGCGAATTCTAATGATTAAAGTATTAGCTTCAGGAAGCACAGGAAATTGTTATATCATTCAGGCAAATGAAGAAATTCTTTTGCTTGAATGTGGCATAAATATTAAAGATATTAAACAAGGATTGGATTTTGATTTTAGTAAAGTAAAAGGTTGTTTGATTACACATGAACATAAAGATCATTGCAAATCTATAAATAATATATTAGCATCTGGCATTGATGTTTATATGAGCCAGGGAACAGCTAAAGGAATTGAATTTCTAGATGAGAGATATAGTTATAGATTCAATTATTTAAGGCATAAAATACCTAGAAATATAGGGGGATTTACCATAATCCCATTTGGTGTGCAGCATGATGTAAATGAGCCGTTAGGATTTTTAATATATCACCCTAAGATAGGAAAGATAGTTTTTGCAACAGATAGTTATTATTTAAAAGCTACATTTAAGAATGTAGATCATATTTTAATAGAATGTAACTATTCAGAGGATATATTGCCACAGTTGCCAGCGTGGAGGGCTAGAACTATTAAAAGCCATATGAGTTTAGAGACATTAAAAGAAACGCTAAAATCGTGGGAATTAGGAAACACAAAGGATATAACTCTAATTCATATAAGTAATGATAATGGAGAGCCTGAAAGGTTTAAACAAGAGATAGAGGCACTTACAGGTATTAAAACATATACAGCAGAACCAGAGTTAATAATTGATTAATTAAAAGGAATAAATGAAAGCAGGTGGGCTTATGGAAAGAACAATAAGTATAGAGAGCGATTGGAGGCGTGAATTTTAATGGCTTTCAGAATAGTTTATACAGAATTTTGGACTGATCCAAAGGTAATGGAAGATATGACGCCAGAAGATAAGTATTTTTATTTATACTTAATGACTAACCCATGTACAAATATGATTGGAATTTACAGAATAGTTAAGAAGCAAATGGCTTTTGATTTAGGATACAGTATTGAATCTATAAATAGCTTAATGGACAGATTCATTAATTCTCATAAGTTGATTCTTTACAACGAAGAGACTAAGGAATTATGCATAAAAAACTATGGAAAATACAATTTGAATAAAGGTGGAAAACCTATGATGGATTGTATAAAGAAAGATTTAGAAAATGTTATTGATAAATCATTAATAAAAGAGATTGTTATAAATATAAAAAATTCATGTGTTAAACAATTTATAGAAGAATATTTATTTAAACTTAATAACGTATCGACTAACGATACCTATAACAGCAAGGGGGACGATACGTCTAGCGATACGTTACACGAGTCGTATAAAAATGAAGATTTAGAAAGAATGGCTAAAACAGGAACTTTCGACGATACGTCCCACGATACGCAGGCGATAAGGGGACATAACCATAAACCAATAACCAATAACCATAATCCTATATCCAATAACCAATATCCTAACACTAAACAACAAACCAATAACAATGAGTCGTCTGTTGTTAATATTGCAGATTCTGAAATATATAAGCATTTTCAAAAGTGTGGATTTGGAGGAAACGATGCACTAAGTAAATTTATAGCAACCCATATACCAACATACGGTGCTAAATGGATGATAGAAGCAGCTAATGTATGTGTTAGTCGAGATAAAATAAATAATTACGGTTATCTCCTTGGGATACTGCAAAACTGGGAAACCAAAAGTAGAGAGCAATCACATGTTGACTTTAGCAAAGAATCAAAGCAGCTAAAATTCAACAATTTTGAGTCTAGACAGTATGACTATGATGTTTTAGAGCGAAAGCTTTTGGGGTGGGATAGTGATTAACAATAATAAAAATGATACTCTCCAAGGCCAAATAAGTATATTTGATTTAGAATCCATTCAACCTCAGGAACCTAAAAAAGAATTAAAACCTTTAGCTAGAGTTAAGCCTAAAGAAAATCATGATAAATTTACTGAGATTATTAATTTATATAGTTCTACTGCAGCAAGAATAGTTAAACGAGTAAGTGGAGCTTTGTTGATAGAGCTTGAAGATAAGACACTATATTTTAATGCAGCTGGAATAAATGAACTAGAGTTAAAGAAAGATATTGAGTTAATGCCAGCAGATGAAATATTAGTTGTAAATCAAGATAGAGAAGTTAATGAACTGCAGCTTAAAAAAATAGAGGACATGCATGTGGATCAATACATTAAGCGTAAAGGTGATATAAATATTATAGTCCCAATGCAGGACAAAACAGTTGTTATAAATCCAAGGGGATGGATATTGGAATATCTACAGAAACCTAAATATCATAATAATGAATTATTTATCACACAAATGGCTAATAAAATCACCGATTTAGCTAACTATGATACAAAAATGGCTATAAACATTACAAAAAGTGTGAACGAAATTACTGAATTTGAGAACGATGAAGATGAGAGAGAAGATCTTCAAATTGGTGATAGGGTTGAATTTAATTATGATGGTCCTCAGGTAGGTAATATAACCAATATTTACAATAATGGAGAAACGGTAAATGTGGTTTGGGACCATAAGCATACAGCCTTTTATTATAAGTGTGTTAAGAAAATGTCTTAGCAATTTATATAAGTTTGAATGGGGGGATGTAAATGACACCAAAAGAATGGACAGATAAAACAATAAAGGACTTAACTCTAAAAAGAAAACTTAAGCTTGAAGGCGAAAAGGAAGCTAAAAACTATAGTTTTGAAAACATGCATAAAGTCCAAAGGAGGCTTAATAAGTAATGGATATTGGATTAGGAATGCATGATATTTTTAAAGAATATTATTCACTACTAAACTATTCAATTAAGAAAACAGTCATTGGATATGAACCGCTTGATGAAAGTACAGATATTCCTAAGGATGCAGATAGAAAGACTGCCATTAAGGTTTCATTTAAGAATAAAACTTGGATTAGAGTTTACAGAATCAGAAATGAAGTAGAGTGGTATTAAAAGTTAAAATCTTGCAGGATTAACGAACTGGGATTACAAATGTTAAGGTTGAAACTGCAGGTTTAAATGGGGGAGAAATCCCCTCAATATAAAAGTTGAGTAATGCAGAATATTTATATTTCATGCATTAGTTAATAAATTATGATCTTTGAAAATTGAATAATATGGTGATAAATAATAATTATTGGTTTTACCGTTTACCATTGTTTAAAGTATTATGAAGTGGTTGTATTTGGAAGGTATAATTAAGAAATAGAGAGGTATAATATAATTTGAAATTATGATATAGAGAGGTGAATTATATGAACGAATATGAAAAAAACTATAAATTTGGTTGGGTACGTGATTTTCCGGATTTTAGAGATTATACTATAGAAAATGATTCTATTTCTCCTAAATTAGAAAAATTAGATGTTCAAAGTTCAATTTCAACAATGGTTGGAAATCTTAAAATAAAGGAAACTGGGGAATTAACGTTACCAAGCAGTGTAGATTTAAGAGAGTGGTGTTCTAAGATAGAAAACCAAGAGGATATTGGATCGTGTACTGCCCATGCAGCGGTAGGACTTGTAGAATATTTTGAAAGGCGTGCGTTTGGAAAACATATAGATGCTTCAAGATTATTCTTATATAAAGTAACTCGTAATTTACTAGGATTTAAAAGAGATACAGGTGCATATCTTCGTTCAACAATGGCAGCTTTAGCACTCTTTGGGGTTCCACCAGAAAAGTATTATCCTTATATAACTGAAAATTTTGATGATGAACCTACTGCATTTTGTTATTCATTTGCAAATAATTATAAATCTATACAGTATTTCAAATTAGATGTTCCTAATACAGATGGAGATTTACTTTTAAAAAGAATTAAGAGTTTTATAGCAGCAGGAATTCCTTCTATGTTTGGATTTTCTGTATATGACTCTATTGAACAATCAAGAAATGATGGAAAAATTCCATTTCCTTCAAATGTGGAAAAAATCATTGGAGGTCATGCTATTGTTGCTGTAGGATATGATGATTCTATGACTATTGAGAATATATATTCAAAAGAAAAAACTGTTGGAGCATTACTTATAAGAAATTCATGGGGAGAAGATTGGGGAGATAAAGGATACGGTTGGATTCCTTATGAATATATTCTTAAGTCGATAGCAGTTGACTGGTGGATAATATTAAAAAACAACTGGATGGATACTGGAAATTTTGGATTGTAATATTTATTTATAATATATAAAGTTCTTGATAGTAATTACAGCTATTAAAATTAAATAATTTATTAAAATATCGCATTATTCAGAAGATGAAGTGAATTTGCGATATTTTTGTGCGCAATAATAAACAATTATTAAGAAAGAAGGCAATAAGATATGGATAATTATGAAGCTATAGCTTATGTAGTAATGGCACTTGATGAATTAATTAAAGAGAATAAGGAAATTTCATAAAGGGAAAGGATGAAGTAAGATGTTAGAAAATGCAACAATAACAATGCCTTATAAGGAATTAGATGTATTATTACAAGAGGTGAAAAGCTTAAAGAAAAAGATTAAAAACATACCTATGGAAATGGATGAAGAAGACTTTGAAACAGATCCATTTAAAAATGCATTAGATACAATATTTGATTTATTAGAAGAAGCAAGTAAGCTTACAAATGCTAATGAGAAACAATATTTTATTTATGAAGGAATGAAAACTTATTGTGAAACTTTTGGAATAGATGACAAAGAATTATTGGAAAATGTATCAAAAGGAACAGAACCAAAGTAATTAAAAATAAATAAAAAAGAGAGCTTTCGCTCCCCAACGCTATATTAATTATATTTGATTTTAAAAGGATTATCAATATATTTAAGGAGGGCGAAAGTATGGATAAAGAGTTATTTAAGAAAACAGAAGGTAGATTATATAGATATTTTAAATATAAAAAAGAAATATACAATTTAATAAGAAGAGTAGAATTCATAGAAAAGCAAATAAAGGATATCGATAATAGTATTAGGAATGTGCATAAATATATTCATGTAGATCCATACCAGAATGGTTCAGGAATATCGGAAAGAGTGCAAACAAGTACAACTGGTACAAGCTATATAGAAAGTGAAATGGAAAGAGAAGTTACAAAACTTGAAAAAGAGCAATGCAATAAGATAAAGAATATGCATAAACTTAAAGTTAAGATAAGGGAGAGAGAAAGCTATATAAAAAGTACGGAGATTAATATTGAAATGCTTAGTGAAGAAGATAAAAAGTTTATAGAGTATAAATATGAAAAATGTAAAAGCGTTTCTTATATAGCTATTGAACTTAATATGGCTCTTGCTACAGCATATAGAAAAAGGGAAGATTTGATTCAAAATATTGCAATTTTTATATCTTTAATTAAATAGAATAAAAGAAATTTATAGAAATAAAGGTGTTTTTTGATATATAATATATAAATAAGGAGGGGAAATATGTTCGGAATAAATACTTATCATATAAAAAAGTATAAGAGGCGGCGTAATAAATATAAAAATGTTAGTGATGTATATACTGATATGAAAACAACATATTTAGGCGTAAAATCTAAAGAAGAAAGAGCAAAAATAAAATATGAATTAAAAGATATCATAGCAGATAGTGACAGAATAGCAGGATTAACTTTAGTATTAACATTGGCCTATAATTTAATTAAAGATATGATATCAGCTTCTGTCGAATATTATATCATAAATAAAGATTATCCTAATCAAATAATCACAAATGAAATTGCGAAGAAAGTGAGTGAAGATGGAAAGAATTCAATATTATTTTTTATAGTTGTAATTATTGTAATTATTGGTTTAGTGATTATATACATAATGAACAATTATAGATTAAGTAAATTATATCTAGATGTTATTGATGATATCGAGGAAAATAATATTGGTAAAATTAAAAATAGAGATAAAATTTTATTAGATATGTATAGTAAGTTTTATAGTAAACATCTATTTTGGAACCCCGAAAAATTATACGAAAATTTTGAAATAAGTAAACAGAAGTTTAACAATGGACTAGTTAAATTAGAAAATGAAAAATCAATTATAAAGATTACTGAAAATGAATTTATTATATCGATAAAGGGAATTAATTATATTGAAGATCAATTTAACATTAATGAGCATTTAAGAGCAGAAAATAAGATATTAAAAGTTAAAGAACTTTTAGATATAAATAATTTGGCTTAAACAATTAATGATGTGTTTTATATAAAAATATTGATAAGAAAATGAGAATTTTTAAATAAAAACAATGTAAAGATAAAGATTATAATAATAAATAAGAAATATTAAGTAATGGTGATATACATAAATATTTGATACATAAGACATTTATAGAAATATAAGTGTCTTTTATTATATTTAAAACTAAATATGAAAGAAGGTGTTTCAATTTATAATGCTTATTAAATTTTAAGAAAAACTACATTTAAAGATATTTCTAAGAAAGCTTAAATTTTAATATTAAATTTAAGGATGTGTAATATGATAAAATTATTAAGTTTATTTAGTGGAATAGGTGCCTTTGAAAAGGCATTAGAAAATTTAAAGATTAATTACGAATTAGTAAACTATTGTGAGATTGATAAATTTGCTAGTTATACATATAGTATTTTGCATAAAGTAGATGAGAGTCTGAATTTAGGCGATATATCAAAAGTAGATGTAGAAAAGTTAAAAGATTTTGATTTACTTACATATGGATTTCCATGTCAAGATATTAGTTTAGCTGGTAAGAAAAGAGGAATTATTAAGGGAGAAACTAGAAGTGGTTTACTATTTGAAGCACTTAAGATTATAGAAACTAAGAAACCTAAATATGCAATAGCAGAAAATGTTAGGAATCTCACAAGTAAGATGTTTATTAATGATTTTAATAATATGCTTCGGGAATTAGATGATATGGGATATAACTCATATTGGAAGATACTTAATAGTAAAGATTATAGAGCCTCACAATCTAGAGAAAGGGTATTTATAGTTAGCATAAGAAAAGATATAGATAGTGGTAAGTTTGAGTTTCCAGAGTCAATGAATATTCATATACCACTAAGTGAAGTTACAGAAAAAAATATAGATGAAAAATATTATTGTAAAGAAAATATTCATATTAAAAAATTTATAAACAACATAAATAGAAAAATTGTAGATTTTAAAGAGCCAAGTAAATTTGGACTTTTAAAAGTCGGAGAAATTGATAATCCGAATATGTTAGATATGAATAAAAGAGTATTTTCAGATCTAGGAGTTAGTCCTACAATAACTACTGGATCTGATAGTATTCCTAAAATAGTTCAATGCAGAATTAGAAAATTGACTCCACTAGAATGTTGGAGATTAACAGGATTCGATAATAAAGATTATTGGAATGTTAGAAGTGCATTGGAAGAAAGATTTTATGGAAATAAAGATAAGTCAGATAGTAGGATGTATAAAATGGCCGGGAATAGTATTGTAGTCAATATTATTGAGAATATTTTTGAAGCGTTATTTAATAAGTTGGTATAAATAAGAATACTTTTTGCTAGGGCTATAGAATCTATACGCAAAGAGATTATATAGTCATTACTAGTTTTGATTGTAATAATATAGGGAGGTATGTATAATATAGTATATAAATAGGGGGGGATAACATGAGTGAATTTATATTATTAGAAGATATGGCTGGTAATCTTGAAAGTTATGCAGATTATTGCAGATATAATGAAGCAGATAAAATAAAACAATGTCCGATGTGTGGAATAGATATGCTACCTAAAATGCATGGAGAAATATCCACAAGAGATAGAGTGATTTCTATACTGGAATGCCCTAGTTGTAATGAAATATTCATATTGAAATATATCTCAATAGCAGAGGAAGATAATAACGGGAATAGGTATGAAAGATATATATTGGATGATGTTTTTCCAAAGAAACCAACAATTAAAACATTTGATAAAGAAATTAGTAATATTTCAGAAAAGTTTATACTTACATATAGCCAATCTCAAATAGCTGAAACATATAAATTAGATCAAATAGCAGGTATGGGATATCGTAAATCAATAGAATATCTTATAAAAGATTATATAATATATAATAATCCAGAAAAGAAAGATTACGTAGAAAAAGAAATGCTTGGAAAATGCATCGGTGATATGGTTGATAATCCTAAGATTCAGAAAATGGCTAAAGGTGCAACATGGTTAGGCAATGATGCTACACATTATGTACAAAAGTGGAAAGATAAAGATATAGACGATTTAAAACGATTAATTGATTTAACTATATATTGGATAATGTATGAAATTAAAACTAAAGAATATGAAGAAATGATGAAATTATAAGAACTCTAGAAATAGGGTTCTTTTTTTATGTAATAAAATAGCTTAAATTTTAAATTTAAATAGAAAGGAGATTTACACATGAACAATATGAAGAAACTAAAACTAAATATAAAATTTAATAAAGGAATAGTGCAGTGTGCTAAGTCTCCTCAAGAATGTATATTCTGCAGAGAAAAAAATAAATGCGAAACAATAAATACATACTATTACCCTTATGAAGGAGTAAAAGAATGTTTTAAAAACAGTGAGAAAAGGAAATGAGGTGAGGTGACAATGATATATGGCTAGGCAAAGAAGTCCAAACAGAGATAAAGGCTTTGAAATATATAAAGAGCATAAAGGTGATATAACCAATAGAGAGATCGCTAATAAACTAAATGAAGATGAGAAAAAGATTGCAGTATGGAAGCAAAGAGATAAATGGGATAACAATTCTAATGTTGTACAACAAAAAAAGAAACGTTGTACAACAAATAAGAATGACAATAAAAAAAGTACAAAAAAACAAGTCATTGCAGATGAAATTAAAGAAGTCATGGAGAATGGTGAATTAACTGAGCAACAAAAGCTTTTCTGTATTTATTATAGTAAGTGCTTTAACCAAACTAAGGCGTATCAGAAGGCATATAATTGTGGTTATGCTACAGCTAACTCTAATGCGTCTAAACTTATGGTAAATACCAGTATAAAGGCTATGATTGACCAATTAACAGAAATAACAATAACTAAAGAGGTTCTTAAAAGAGGATTGTTACAACAATATATAGACATTGCCTTTGCTGATATAACTGATTATATTGAGTTTGGATATGATGAAAGAATCCAATATGATAAAGACGGCCACCCTAAATTAGATGAAGAAGGAAAGATAAAAACTGAAATATATAATTATCTAAGACTAGGAGAAAGCAAGAAAGTTGATGGAAGATTAATAACGGAAGTGAGTGAAGGTCGAGACGGTATAAAAATAAAACTGGCTGATAAAATGAAAGCATTAGATTTTCTTACTAAACATTGCAATCTATTATCTGATGAAGAGAAAACAAAACTTGACTTGGAATACAAGAGACTTCAAAATGCAAAAACTCAACTTGACATAGAAAATTCTAGAGGTGATAGCAAAGGTAATGAAGCTAAGTTATGGGCAGAGGCAATACAAGAAATAGCAGCAAAGAGATGTGATAAAAATGGATAAATCGCTATTAACTTTATTAGATAACTATTGGGATAATCCAGTATGGTTTGCAGAGGATATGATGAATTTTCATGCGGATAAGTGGCAAGAAGATGTATTAATGGCTTTAGCGGGAAATCCTAAGGTAAGCGTGCGTTCAGGTCAAGGTGTAGGAAAGACTGGTTTAGAAAGTATAGTTGTTACTTGGTATTTATGTACTAGGCCATTTCCTAAGGTTATTGCAACAGCGCCGACCAGACAGCAGCTTTATGATGTACTATGGGCTGAAATATCAAAGTGGTTAGCTAGCAGTAAGATAGAAAATCTACTTGAATGGACTAAAACTAAAATCTATATGAAAGGTCATGTCGAACGTTGGTGGGCTACTGCTAAAACAGCTACTAGACCTAAAAATATGCAAGGTTTCCATGAGGATTATATGTTATTTGTAGTTGATGAAGCTTCTGGTGTAGCTGATCCTATTATGGAAGCTATATTAGGAACATTAACTGGATATGAAAATAAGTTGCTTATGTGTGGGAACCCAACAAGAACATCTGGAACTTTTTATGATAGTCATAACAGGGATAGAGACTTATATAAAACCTTTAAAGTATCTTCACTAGATAGTCCTAGAACAAGTAAAGATAATATAGAAATGTTAAGGAGAAAATATCATGAAGGCTCTGATGTTTGGAGAGTCAGAGTTGAAGGAGAGTTTCCAAAGGGAGAAAGTGATTCTCTGATTAGTCTTGAATATGCAGAAACAGCCACAATAACAAAGATTAATAATATCTATAATAACTTTATTCTTCATATAGGTGCTGATATAGCTAGGTTTGGTAATGATGAATCAGTCATAGCCCCTAGGATAGGCAATAAGGTATTTGATTTATTGACATACTCTAAAAAGGATACTATGGAGACTACGGGCAATATATTGAGAGTTACAGATAAATTTAAGAATGAGTATAGGCATATTAACAAAGTTAAAATTAGAGTTGATGATGATGGTCTTGGTGGTGGAGTAACTGATAGGCTAAATGAGGTTATAAGACAAGAAAGACTGGGTTATGAAGTAATACCGATTAAGAATGGAGCTAAGGCTAATGATGGAGAACATTATGCCGATAAGTCAGCTGAGATGTGGGGAAATATGAGAGATATGTTGGAGGAAAACTTTACTAACTTTGTGCAAGGCAAAGAGCCAACAATAGAGTTACCTAATAATGATAAGCTTATTAAACAGTTGTCCAACAGAAAGTTTAGGATAGATTCTAAGGGAAGAATAGATCTTGAGAAGAAAGAAGAAATGAAAAAGAGAATAGGAGAATCTCCTGATTTAGCAGATGCTGTTATATATTCATTTGCTGAAAATGGAATTGCGGATTTATCTTTACTGAAAGGAGGGAGAGTATGGGGGTAAAATCTTTTATTAGCAATTTATTTAAAAAGAAACCTAATGGAGAAATGATGAGAGCAGAAGGTGGTTCCTATGGTGGAGTTTATTCTTTAAATTCAAGTAAAGTTAATTATGAAATTGCCAGAGATCTTTATAATAATACAAAAGATGAATATAAATTAGGAACCGCATTTGTAAAACCTATTATAAATAGCACAGTGGGTTTTATGGGAGTACCACATTTTACTACAGAAGATGAAAATGCACAACCTATAGTAGATGATTTTATACTGGATAATACTTCAAAAATGTTGAGAACTCATAGCAATGCTTTAAAACTTGGAGACTGCTATATATGGATTACTAGAGAAGAAAAAGCAAATCCTTTATACCCAGATAAACCAGTAATGTTAATATATAATATAATTCCTCCTGAAGAAGTAGAGGATATAATTCTAGATTCAACAACTAAAGAACCTATAGCGTATGTTTTAAAGAGTGAGCAGGAATGGACAGATTTAGAAGGAAATAAAAAGAAGGCTAAAATCAAACAAGTTATAACTGCAGAAAATAGAATAATAGAAGTTGAAGGAGATATTCCAGAAGGAATGGAACAAGGTGAAACGCCTAATCTATGGGGATTTATTCCTATAGTACATTTTAAGAACGAACCTGATGAAACTATGAAGTTTGGACAATCTGATATAGAGCCAATAGAGCCACTTTTGAAAGCTTACCATGATGTTATGATGCATGCTCTTAAAGGAAGTAAAATGCATAGTACACCTAAGCTTAAAATAAAGCTTAAAGATGTAGCAGGGTTTCTAAGAAATAACTTTGGCGTAGAGGATCCGGTTAAATTTGCAAAAGATGGAGGTAAAGTAAATCTTGATGGCCATGAAATATTATTTTTAACTGATGGAGAAGATGCTTCTTTTATAGAAGTTAATAGTGCTACAGGAGATGCTCAGATATTATTAAAACTTTTGTTCTACTGTATAGTGGATGTATCAGAAACACCAGAATTTATATTTGGAGTCCATACTCCAAGTGCATTAGCTAGTGTAAAAGAACAAATGCCAATAATGGTTAATAAAATAAGGCGTAAAAGAGAACAGTTTACAGAACAGTGGCAAACACTAGCTAGAATGGTTTTAATTATGTCAGCTAAATCTGTAGGAGTTAATTTTACTTCTTATAGTGTTACTTTGGGATGGGATGAAGTTAATTCTAAAGATGATAAAGATCTTGCGGAGACACTTGAAAAAGTATGTAATGCCATAGATAAAGCTTTGACTGGTAACTTTATTAGTGAAGAAGCGGCAGTAAATTTTTTATCTAAGTATATTGATACAATGAGCAACTACATAAGTGATGATCCAGAGATCGTGGGAGAAAGAGAAAAAATAATAAAGACTAAGTTGTTAAGATATAGGCTTGATGATGCTGGAGGATTGGAAGATGAGAAAAAAGATATAGAAGACGAAATAAGTAAGGTCGATAAAGATGAGTAAAGAAATAGATGAATTAAAATCAATAGCAGGAGACTATAAAACATGGGCATTGCAAGCTAGAAAAAAATTCATATACTTAAGATTACAACAAGATTTAGAAATTAGAGAGCTATATATAAAGCTTACTAAAAATATATCTAATGAATTGAAAAAAGGAGGACTTTCTCCCATAAATAAAAAAAGGTTACAACAAATAGATAACTCTTTAAAAGAAGTTGAAGATAGATTAAATGGTCAACTTACCATTAACTTTGAAAAACATACAAAAGAAAACATAGAAGTTGCTGTAGGATATTCTAAAGCAATTACAATAGATGTTATAGAGAAGGCTGGAATAAATAAAATAACTACATCTAATATAAAGAAAATATACTTTAGAGTAAATGAAAAAGCAGTAGAAGCTATATGGAGCCGAACTGAAAATGGGCTATATCTTTCAGAACGAATATGGTCTAAATCTCAAAAATATAGGAAAAATATGACGGATATAATTCAATCAGCAGTAGCTGAAGGTCAAGATTGTGTTAAAACTGCAAGAGCATTAGAAGAGTATGTATTGAAAGGGAAGAAAACACTAGCATCAGAGTATCCAAACATGATGACTAGAATAGGAAACAGAGTACCAGGCAATGTAAGTTATGAAGCATTGAGGCTTGCAAGAATTGAAATGACAGCAGCCTATGGAGAAGCAACTTTATCAGCAGCAAAAATTAGTCCAAGCTGTAGTGGAATTAAGTATATACTCTCAGCTTCACATCCCAAACCAGATATATGTGATGATATTACTGGTACAGATAAGCATGGTTTAGGCATAGGAGTTTACCCTACAGATGAAGCGCCATTATACCCATTTCATCCTTGCTGTCTATGTATAGTTACTACTGTAAATGAAAGGCCAGAAGATTTTGTTCAACGGCTAAAAAGATGGGATGCTGATCCACAAAGTGAACCTAGTATTGAAAACTGGTACCAAGATGTTTATAAAAAAATGAATAATATGAACAATTAAGCGAATTAATGTTATGAAAAGTCTTTAATTAAGGCTTTTTATTTTTTCCGAAAGTAAGTTGAATTAGGTTTAATGATGCTTTCAGATTTAACTAGATAAAAGGTGGTGAAGTAAAAATGTATATTAATAAAGCAGTAGGTAAAATGTCGGAAACTTATGGAGAAATTGATTCTGTAAGCGCTGTTATATCTCCAATAAAACCAAGTGATATTCCGTTAGCACAAGGAGTAGATTTAGATGCTATGAAAGCAATCGATAGTGATCCTTTAGAAGTAGTTGTAGAAATACCAGCAACCAAAAGTAAAAGAGGTTGGAACTATACTGCTAAAAGTTTAAAAGATATTGTAGATTATACTAATGAAAATACTCTCAATGGTTTCTTAGGACACCAAAAGGCAGAGAATATAAGCACAGAGTTTGTTCCACCAGCTACACACTGGATAGGAGCTGAAATGAAAGATAATAAAGCTTATTTTAGAGGATTGGTCGATGCAGATGCAACTAATCTAAAAAGATGGCTAAGAACAGGTAGGATAAAAGAAGTAAGCATATTTGGCTATCCTAAACTTAAAAAAGGAGCTAAAGGGGAGATGGACGTAGTAGGATATAATCCATTGTCTATAGATTGGACACCTTTGCATAGACCAGGAATGCCTACAAAAATAGTAGGTATGGAAATGGAGGATTTTAAGGAAGATGTAGGAGGTGAACAACTAGATGGCACATTTGAAAAGCTTAAGGAGGATCTAAGAGAAGCAGCTAAAGTTCATTTTAATGCTAATGGTAATGGAAGTTATGTTTGGGTAAGAAGCATTAGATATGATGATAGTACAGTTATAGTTGAGTACGAGCAACAGAATTTACCTACTAAGCTGTATAGTATTCCATTTACTATAAATGATAATCAGGTTGCTCTAGGAGATAAGACAGAAGTTGCAGAGAAAAGAATATACGAGCCTGTAACTACAGGAGAAATGAATCAAGGAGGAAATGAAAGTATGAATTTTGCAGAAACAATGAAAAATCTTAAAGGTTTACTACAAACAGGAGAAATAACATATTCACAAGTATTAGGAGAAATGGGGCTTACAACAGATAAAATAGCTGGAGAAATGGAAGAGGTTAAGGCAGCAGTCGAAGCACAAGATACCCTAACTAAAGTAAAAGAAGTTTTAAATGTTAGCGGTGAAATGGACATATTAGAAGTTGCTAAAAAAGCAGGTGAAGCTATAGAGAATAGCAAGAAAGATAAATTTGACAAAACAATTGATGAGGTAATTAATGAAAAAGTAGTTGGAGAAATGGCTCAAGGCTTAGTTAAGAAAATGCTTAAAGTGAAAGAAGGTGCTACTAAGGAAGTTATAGCTGGAGAAATAGATACTATACTGGCAGATGATTTTATAAAGAATTTAATTTCTAGTAATCATGTTGATGCTCCGGCAGGAACTGCAACTCCAAATAGTGGAGATAAAACAGCATCTACATTAAAGGTAAAAAGATCAAGTATTTAATAAGAGGAGGAATGGATAATGGCATTTAAAGGACAACCAATACCAACCACATTAGAAACTATTGCAGGTTGCAAGATAAGTGATGGTAAATCAGTCAGAGTTATAGCCAATGAAGTAGCAGAAGAAGGTAAGTTTTATTTAATAGGTGGCTTTTTCGGAATGGCAGTTCAATCGGCAAAAGCTGGTGAAGATATAATTTTAAGTATTGAGCAAGCTGAATATGAAACAGAACAAATAAATACAGAAGAAGTTTTTGCGGTAGGCACAGCAATTTACTATGATGAGACACTTAAAAAGTTAACAGAGACAGAAGGAACAAATAGAAAAGTAGGGAGAGTTACTGTTGCTAAAGACACCAATAATGTAATCTGGTTTATATTAGGACCACAAGTTTAGAAAATTTAGAGGAGTGATAAATTATGTCAGTTAAAATTTATAGTGTAGAAATGTTAAAAAATAATAGACGAAATCAAACTATTGAAGCTAAAGTTCCGTTTATACTAAATGGGCAAGAGCTTGAAGTGGATAAGAAAATAGTTAATGGAGAAATGGAGACTTTTGAGCTTACTAAACCCATAGGTGAAATGCTTAGAAGTGGAAGTTTAGCACAATACAAAGATTTAGTAAGAAAGGTAGTTCTTGATGTAGAGCTCGGAAGAGAACAAGTGCCTTTACTTTATAAGCCTATATATGAGTTATTATCTGATCCCAATATGCCTAAAGTTATTGATGCTAAGTGGGCTTTATATGGAACAGTTATATTTTCTGAACATATGGAAGGCCAAGAAATTAAATTTGGTTCTCTACAAGCAGAACATGGTCCAGTTGCTAGAATCATGACTTATACAGCAGGATTTGAATATACAAAGGAAATGAAAGACTTTAATGATAGCTTCTCGGTGGAGCTTTTAAATAAGGCTATGGGAGAAGCATACAATGCCTTACTTAATCATATGTATTTATCTCCAATACTAAAGGCTACTTATAAAGCTGATAATAAAACATCTTACCAGGGAATTGCAGATGATGATGTTTGGGTAAGATACTACAAAACATTTAACAAAGCATTAAGTGATAGTAGAACTAAGAAAAGACCAGGAACAATATTATTAGCTTCAAGTATGGACAAGGATAATATAGAAATGGCTCTTAAAGGTGGATACCAAATTAATGGAACTACTTACCCAGCAGTTAGTGGAATAAATTCTATAATCTATTATGATGGATGGGAAATAACAGTAGGAAAGAAAGATTATTCATATCCAGGAGTAGAACAAGGAAAAGCTTATTTAATAAGACCAAGAAGAGGTTTTAAGGAATTATTAAAGAAAGACCTTGAAATTGAAGCGGCTTCCGGAGATCTTTCTAGATTAGTTGAAGAGCAAATAGTAGGATATGCTTATAGAGGAGTTTATGCGGCGATAGATGAAAATGTTCAAGAAATAAGTTTAAAATAGTGATTGCTATTCTATATAAGGTGGTGGAAGTATGACGCCTACAGAAAATTTAAGAATTAAATTAAGATTATTATTGAATGATAAAGATAAAAAGTTTTTAACAGATGATGAAATAGAAATGTTAATAAGTGAAGCAGATTGTATTTATTGTGCTGCCGGCCAAGGTTGGTTATTAAAAGCTACTATGTATGAAAATTCAGTAGGAGAAATAACTGAATATAAAACTGGTGAAGAGAGTTATAAAAGTGCTAATATAAAAGATTTAGTATCAGTTGCTTATCAAAATGCAGACAGATATAAAGCTAGGTGTGAAAACAAAAAAGACATCGGAAGCATTATGTTAAGACTTGATACGGAGATAAATATATGATTAATGCTGAGAGAAGGAAGGCTGATATTATAAAAAGTATCAGCCTTAATCCTACTGAAATTAAAATTAAACAGATAGTTAAAGTTTTAAAGGAAGGATATTTTGATGAAGAAGAAAAAGAATCTACTCTTATAGTTAGGATATATCATCAACAAAGAAGCGGTGTTCAAATATCATCAAATACTATAGGCACAATATATAAATCTAAAAGATATGGTATGTTAGCAGACAGTACAGTTGATTTGGAAATTAACCCAAAAAGCTCTATTGAATTTGATAGTATATATGGTCGTATGAAAATAACTGCAGCATATCCTCAAATAATAAAAGACGAATTGTGTGGATATCAAGTAGACCTTGAAAAAATCAACTAGAGGAGGTTTTTTATGAGCTTTAAAGTTATAGATTATGTTCAAAGGAAGTCAGCTGGAATGGATGCTCTTTGTGACAATTGGGCTAACACTTTAAGGGATGAAGTAAAAGCAAATGCACAATGGAAAGATAGGACAGCACATGCAAGGCAAGCTATACATGGTGGTGTAGAAGGCGGAAATAATGAATATACTATATATACTTCGCATGGAGTTGAATATGGAGAATATCTTGAAGAAGGTACTGGTATTTATGGACCCAAAGAAAAACCATTTAAAGTAACTACCAAAAACGGAAAGAGTTATTGGCATAATGGAATGAAGAGTTTTCATACTATACAAAATACAATGCTAAATAGTAAGGAAAGAATAAGGAACACGGTTATAGAATGGTGGAGTGATTAGAATTGAGAGCAGGTATAAGACAAAAGTTACTAGATAGTATACAGGAGCTTAAAGATTGTTATGAGCCGACAGTGCCCACGAAAGATACATTAAAACCTTATGCAGTTGTTTTACAAGGTTCAGATGATAATAATGGAGAAGTAGTTGGATTTAAGAGAAATATAGAAATATGGCTATATGAAAAGAGAACCACTTTTAAGAATTTAGATCTATTAGCTGATAAAGTTATTAAAGCTCTAGATATGCAGGTGATAACTGATACAAGAACCAATGAAACTTTCACTTGTATTTTCAGTGGAGCAATAGGACAAGATGTTATAGATGAAGAATGGGATGCTATAGCAAGAGGTCTAAGATTTACAGTTATAGCACTGCATGAAGATGATGAACTAAACACTGATCCTTGGCTTGATGCATTGAAAGAATACACTAGCAGCATTACTAATCATATTATATATTTAAATACTTGGAAAAAGGATTTTAAGGTACCTTCAATTCTATGGAGGGTAAAGAGTCTGGTTAAAGAAAGAGAAACTAATGTTTTGATAAAAGAAAGTAAAACTCTTGTGTGTCATATTACTAGTAATAATAAAAATGAAATAAACAAATTACTAGATGATATAGAAGATAAGCTAATTTCTGACTTTAAAATACCGCTAGATTTAGCGGACAGGCGTTATCTTACTATAGAAAGTATTAATGAAGATAGAGAGGCTGATATGCTCTCTAAAGGGCAATTAACAGTTAAGTTTTTTAGAAGAAAAATGAGAGAAATTAATAATGGTCCTACTATTAATAAGATTAGTAGCAGAGGATCATTAAGCAAGGAGTGATAAAAGTGGATGTTAACGAAGCTAAAACTCAAGAAAAAAGTATTGAAACTGATGCAGAAACAACAAAAAGTACAGAAACTACTATTAATATTTCTAAAAATGCATCAGAGAACACCACTATAAAACAGGAGGAAATTACAGTGGCGAAACAAACGATTAAAGAAGAAACTTATTCATTAAAAGAGTTTATAAAAAATAGTGAAGCACTTGGCTACAGCAAAGAAGTAGTTACAGGTGCTTTATTTAATTGTGAAAAATCTGAACTTACAAGAACAGAATTTGAAACAATTATAAAAAATTTCTTACGAAAGAAGGTTAAATAATGTCAACAGGAATATGGGATGAAAAAAACAGGCCAACGATACCTGGATGGTATAACAGATTTAAAAATAATGCAGAAGCAAGAATAGGAACTGGAATTCATGGTATTCTAGCTATGCCTATTAAGGCGAATTGGGGACCCGCTAGAGCAGTTACACCTATAACTGTAAATTCTACAGCAGAAATAAAATTAATCAAAACCTTTGGCGAAGATCCAAACTATACTGCGTATAAATTAGGAAAATTAGCATTACTTGGCCAACCTAAAGAAGTGCTATTTTATAGGTTAACAGATGGTTTAGAAAAGATTTCTTCATTGATTCTTAAGAATAGTGAAGCAACGCCAATGGATGCAATAAAATTAGTAAGTAAACATCCGACTACAAGAAAATTCAATGTAACTATTAGAACTAATATAGCAGATGAGTCGAAGAAAGATTTCTTATTTTTTGAAGGAACTACTCAGTTATTTTCTATTAGTTCAATAAGTGGTGCGATTGATGAAATAGTAAACCTTATTAATTCAACTGTAGAAAATGAATATATAGTTGCTTCTACGGTTACAGGAGCAGCAGGAATATTAACCAATATAGTTAATGAACCATTAACCGGAGGTAATGATGGAACTGCGGGAATAACCATTCAACATTACTTAGACGCTATGAGTACATTTGAAGGTTACGGAATGGATGGTTTTGTACTTGATGGAATTACAGATCATTCACTGCAAACAAGTATAAAAGCTTGGGTAATCAAAAATAAAGAAGAAGGTACAAATATAATTGCATTTGTGGCTGGCTTAAGCAATGAGACTCTAGAACAGGCTAATAGTAAATCTAAAGAATTTAATCATGAAGATATAGTTAATATATTTACTACTAGTGCCACTTATGATGGTATTTCATATTCTGGTGCTGAAGTTGCAGTATATATAGCAGCATTAGCAACAGGAAAAGGCTTAAAAGATAGTATATGCAATGAGGTTACTATCTTTGATGATATTCAGCCTAGATTGAAAAAATCTGAAATTGAAGCAGCTTTAGCAGCTGGTACATTAGTATTAACTAAAGATGCTAATGATATCATTGTTGTTGATGATGTAAATACATTTAAAAAGTATACTGATGAGAAAACAGAAGTATTTGGAACTATTAGAGCAATTAAGTTCATGAATGCTGTAGATGGAGATACATCAATTAAAAGAAAAGACTTTGTAGGTAAAACAACTAATAGTGATACAGGAAGAACATTAATTTTATGTGCATTGAAGCAGTACTTTGAAACTTTGGGTGATGAAGGAATTATAGAAAAAAACTTTACTGTTGAAGTTGATAAAGAATTACAAGCAAATGCAGCTAGTGATGAATTCTTTTGGAAATGGAGCGCTAAGTATATTGATGTTATTAAAAGAATTTATGGAACTGGAAATGTTACAAAATAAGAAAGGTAAGGTGATGTAAATGAATGAAGTATTAGATGGGAGCAGAGTTTGTAGTGGAACTT
>Ga0209281_1000479_pt1 | contig 55808 bp, 53 predicted proteins | sample MedtruBG_FD_187514 | JGI IMG/M metagenome (GOLD analysis project Ga0209281, IMG submission 187514) | Root nodule microbial communities of legume samples collected from California, USA - Medicago truncatula BG (SPAdes) (version 2) | ecosystem: Host-associated > Plants > Roots > Nodule | place... | reverse complement strand
GTACTCCCAAGCCTTCAATCGGCGGCACGGCAAGGTCGGGCATGTGTTCCAGGGGCGCTTCAAAGCGATCCTCGTCGACCGTGATGCCTACTTGCTGGAGGTCTGCCGGTATGTCGAGTTGAACCCGGTACGGGCAGGCTGCGTCGCCGATCCAGGGCAATGGGAATGGTCGAGCCATCGCGCTCACATGGGCGTGGATCGCTCACCCTGCTGGTTGGACACGCGCGGACTGCACGGCATGTTGCTCGGCCGCGAAGTCCGCGATGCTGAAAGTCGGCAGCTGGCGATTTCGAAGTACGCCGAACTCGTGGCGGACGGGCACGGTGTGAAGTTGTGGGACGAGTCGCTGCGCCAGCAGATATTCCTGGGAGACGAGGCGTTCGTGAACAGAATGCTCAGCGTCGCGGACCCCAAGCGTTTGTTGTCGAGGGAAGTGCCTGTCGTTCAGCGCAGCGGGCCTTGGAGCCTCGCTCAATGGCTCGTGGCGAGTTCGAGCAGGGATGTGGCACTGCTGCGGGCGCACGTGGACAGCGGAATGAGCGTGAGTGCCATCGCCCGCGAGTTGAAGCTGTCCGTCTCGAGAGTGAGTCGCGTGATCAAGGCGCAAAGACTCCGGACGATGGCTGACGAGGCAACGGGCAAGACTTGACCCCGATGCCCCTGCTACTTAGGCAATGCTTGCGAACGACGGCGCGTGCGTGCGTCGCAGTGAGGGAGCAACGACACGTCGCTCATGGCGGAACAGCCCACCGCGCATCCCCCCATCAGCGCCGCAGTCGTCGCAACAGGCATTCTTGCGCGGGTCGCACTCATACGGGTCTCGCGCCGGAGGGTTCTTCATCCGAGTGTCCTGGATGGTCTTCGTCAGGCTCGTCGCTCCAGTGAAGTCGACGAGGCCTCGACAAGCGATGCCCTCCGCAGGCAGGACGCAAAGATCCGGACCTGACTCTCACTGCTTGCACAGGCTTCGGCCATTGCCCAATCCCGGCGCGATGCCGAACAGCTCACTTGCACAACCGCAACACCTTCAACCCCACCGGCAAGGTCCGACCCACAGCCGGATCATTCGTCCACCGGGAAAAGAACGCTACGTGGCACCCGTCCGGGGACACCTGGACGGCCCGGTACCGACACCCGCCGCCCGGCTGGTCCGGATCCTCGTTTGAACACCAGATGCGCCGGGGCACGTTCTTCTCCACGAGGTAGACACCACCACCGTCCTGCGGCCTGCCGATCGCCATCACCAGGATCCCCTTGGCATAGGGAAGGCTGAAGCCGGTGACGTTGGGGCCCAGGTGTTCGAACAACGGCGCGACCTGCTGCCGAACGATCTCGCCAGAGTGGCTCACGGTCACCATGGGTTGCGCCGGCATGGGAGCGCTGCCCGATTCGAACTGACCGGCGGACAGCAAGTAGGCATTGAGGAAGCGGACGTGCGGCCACGGGCCTGTCGGAAGGTCCGTCGCGGAGAGGTCCAGAACCTTCACAGGGTTGTCGCCCCGGGTCAATGCGACGGTGGACTCCGCTTTCGTCCGTTCGATCACGCTGACCAGGAAGCCATCGCGTGGCTCGAGGTAGAGCACGTTCGGCCGCATCCATGGGGCGATCAGTTGGTTGCTGGCTTCAGAGGGGCCCACCCGCCGGCACTCACGGGCGTTCCAGCCTTGATCGCTCGGCTTCTCGCGCGACAGCCCAGATCGCCAGTCGAACCAGGTCGGCTGCGACCGCGGCACCTTGGCTCCCGTGAAGATGGCCTCGTCGCTCCCCATGGCAAGGCCGACGACCTTTTCAGCAGCATTCGCGCACAGCACGTGGCCCGGGTTCGCCAAGTCGCGCACCTCGCCGCTGCGGACGTTCACGCTGGCCACCTTGCGTTCCCAGAAGTTGCTGTTTCCCGAGCTCGCCGCAGTGACGAGGACCGTGTGGTCGTCGGCCCACGCGATGCTCGAACTCGACACCAGCCTGTCGTCCCTCGGCGGGCCGAGCGCCGGTTCGAACGCCTTGACCGGCACGTCAGGGATCGGTGGTGCGCCGGACGCCGCCGCTGCCGCGCCGACGAGCCAGAGTGCCACGGCCCATCGGCCGGCACGCCGCGTGGGCGCGCGTGATCCCTGTGGACCACGGTGGTCCTTCATGTGGCACTTGGCCATGAGCCCTCCCCAGCGTTGTGACGCGTGTTTTGGCGCGAGTCTATCCGAGCGCCGAAGGTCGCCTCGTCGCCCCCAGTCACCACCGCGACGCTCCCCCAACCCGCCAGCCCCTAGACTGCACGAGAACCAGCTCCGAGCGCCGCAGCCATCGCAGCCGAGCCTCGGCCTGCGTCCCGAATCCCGACCCCCACGCGAGGTACCGATGCAGTTCGACGAAGTGATCCAAGGCCGCCGCAGCATCCGCGGCTTCCTCCCCAAGCCCGTCCCCAAGGCACTGATCCGCGAGGTCCTCGCCCTGGCCATGCGCGCCCCCACGTCCTACAACACCCAACCCTGGAACTTCTACGTGGTCACCGGCGACGCCCTCGACCGCATCCGCGCAGGGAACGTCGAGCGCAACCTGGCAGGCGTCCCTCATTCACGCGAGTTCCGCGTCGGCCCCGATTACGCCGGTGTCCACCGCGAACGCCAGATCGGCGTCGCCAAGCAACTGTTCGGCGCGATGGGCATCGAACGCGACGACAAGGAACGGCGCCAGGAATGGGTGCTTCGCGGCTTCCGCCAATTCGATGCGCCGGTGTCGATCGTCGTCACCTACGACCGTTCGATCCACGGAAGCGACGTGGCCCCGTTCGATTGCGGCGGGGTGGTCAACTGCCTCGTCAATGCCGCATGGGCGCGAGGCCTGGGCTGTGTCATCAACAGCCAGGGCATCATGCAGTCCCCGGTCGTGCGCGCCGAGGCGGGCATCGCAGAGGACCAGGTCATCCAGACCTGCGTCGCGATGGGCTGGCCCGACGACAGCTTCCCGGCGAATGCGGTGGTGTCCCAGCGGAAGTCCGTGGACGAAGCCGCGGTCTTCGTGGGCTTCGACGCCTGACTCCCGGCGGCCGCAATGAAAAAGCCCGCACAAGGCGGGCTTCATCTGATCTGGTCGTGGGCTCTTTCGCGGCCCACGTTTACGGCACATTGCGTGTGCTCTTGTTGTTTTTCTCGTCGTTCGAACACTCGACGCGCCGACGCAAGCGGCTTTGCCTGTACAGGCGCTGACCCGTCGGTGCAAGTCAGTTGGGAGGATTGTACCTGATGAAAACACCAGCGCGCGTTGCACCGCCCCGCTCACTGCGAACTGGGCGCCTCCCCCGCCAGCCGCTCCCGCCGGATCAACTCCGGCCCGCGCCGCAGCGTGCCATTGGCCGCCCGTTCGATCAGGCGCAGCAGCAGCCCCTGCTCGAGCAGCACGACGGCGTCGGCCGGGGCGCATCCGCGGCGCAGCAGTTCGGCCACGAACTCCGCGTCGGTCGCATGGCCGTGCAGCGCGTCGATGGCGCCCACGATGTGCAGGTCGGCTTCCATCAGCATCGTTCCTTCGCGGGTGGTCGGTCGGGTGAAAACGTCGGGAGGGTCATGCCACCAGTGGGCAAACGCCGTTCCTTGCGGTCACAAGGTCCGCAGGTACGCCAGCAGGTCCGCCATCGTCCGTTCACTGCACCCGAGGCACAGGAACCTCATCTTCGTCCCCGGCACCGCCGCATCGGGATTGCGGATGTACGCCGCGAGCGTCTCGTCCGTCCACACGATGCCGCTGTTCCGGAGCGCTGCGGAGTAGTTGTAGTCCGCGGTCGCGGCGGCCCGCCGCCCCACGATCCCGTTGAGCTGCGGCCCGAAGCCCGCCCGCGCCGACGGCCCCACCTGATGGCACGACGCGCATTGCCTGAAGGCCACCTGGCCGGCCACGGGATCGGGTGCGGCAGGCGCCTCGGGCCGATCGCACGCCGCGAGCACGACCGCGAACGCCACGGCGAGCACTCGCGGGTTCAAGCCGGCAATCCGTCGACCACCCGCAGCCACGGCCACCGCGCCCGGTAAGACGCCACCTTCCGCTCGAACAGCTCGCGGTGCGGCACGAGCGGGTTCATCGTCATCACGCCGTCGTAAAGCCCCTCGAGCCCGTACGGCGCGCAGACCGCGCCGGGACGGATGCCCACGCACGTGGCCGGCACGAGGAACCGGGCGATGCCATCGCGCGAGTCGCGCAGCACCGTGGGGTAGGGCTGACCGAAGTACGCCTCGTACCAGAGGTGCACGCGCGCCTGATTGGACGCTTCCACCGTGATGCCCAGATCGCCGAGCAGATCGTCCACACGCGTCTGCGTGCGGCGCTCCGCCGCTTCGCTCAGGTCGTCCCCATCGAAGTAGAAGAGGTCGTAGTCCTTGATGTCCGCCTCGGCCGCACGGCCCGCCTGCAGGTTCCACACCGTCTGGAACAGGCAGCCCGCGACGAGCCACCCGTCGGGCAATGCCAGCGAGGACCAGCGGTCGAGAACGGCGCGGTTGTTCCGGTTCGCCAGCACATCGCCGAGGAAACGCTGCGCGAGCATCTACGCGCCCCCGCCCGCCTGCGCCGCGGCCCACGTGGCACCGAGCGCGGTCCAGTCCATCAGCACGTGCGCGCCCACCGGCACCCACAGGTTCTTCGTCTTGACGTAGGCGAGCGTGAGCGCCACCCGCGCGGCGCCGATCACGAAGAAGCACTGGGCCACGTTCCAGTCGTAGGTGGGCAAGTGGGCCGCGCTGAAGAGCAGCGTCGACACGCCGCCGGCCCACCACACCGCGGTGCGCCGCGGCAGGCCGACCTTCATGTGGGCGAACGAGAGGGTCGCGAGGAACGGCAGCATCGTCAGCAGTTCCTCGCCGATCAGTTGCGGGACCGTGCGCGCGAACAGCCAGGCGACGTCGGCACCGCCCATGTGCTCGACCGCCTGCGCGGCCGGGTTCTCCGCCACGGTGGACAGCCGGTCCACCACGACGGCCATCGCCGCGCTCACCGTCAGTGCGAGCACCGCGAAGACGATCATCCAGGCGACGTCGCCGCCGCGCACGCGCCGGAACAGCACCGTGGCCTGGCCCGGGGCGGCGTGGCCCAGCGCGCACAGGGGCAGCGCGACGAACAGCAGCGCGGGGACGAGCTGGCCGTACCGGGTCTCGAAGAACGGGATGGGTGCGATCAGCGCCGCGAAGCCGAGGGCCAGCATCGCCAGCACGAAGGCCCATTGCGGGCCGGTGAGGCGGACGGCTGCGCCGTCGTTGAACGGGAAGTCGCGGCCGGCCTGTTCGAACCAGGTGAAACGGGAACCGGGAAGGGGGATGGCGTTCAAGCGGGGCGCTCCGGGGGAGGCGCCCGATGCGCCGCCGAGCCCGCAGTATCCCCGAACGCCACCCCCGTCGTCTCACGTGGGCGGCAAGGCCCCGCGCAATCCCCACAGCGCGGTGAGCGCCATCGCGGCCGCCATCGTCCGCGTCATCGCCAGCTGGACGTGCGGCCGCCCGAGCCAGCGCTGCAGCGACGCGCCCGCGACGGCCCATGCGGCCAGGCCCGTCACGCCGGCCCCGCCGGCACACAGCAGGAAGGCGCCCTGTTCGGATACCTCCGCGGCGGGCGGCAGGAAGAGCCCGGCGCTGGCCGCGGCCGACAACCAGGGCCTGGGGTTGGCCAGCTGCAGCACCGCGGCCGACGACCACGCGAGTGGCGCGGGCGGCGGCATGTGGGCGCCGCTGCGCACACCGAGTACGCGCCAGCCGAGCCACAGCAGCCACGTGGTGCAAGCCACCTGCATCGCCGTGTGGAGGACCGGCTCGTCCAGTGCCGGCACGCCGTGGCCCACGGCGGCCGCGAGCAACTGAAGCTCGTAACCGAGCCACGCCCCCGCGAGGTGCGGCACGCAGCGGGCCACGCCGAACCGGGCGCCCGATGCCGCGATCAGCAGCGACGACGGACCGGGCACCAGCGTCAGCGCCAGCGTGTACGCCACGAGGGGGGCCTGCTCCGCGGGGCTCATGGCACGGCCGCCCGTGCGGCCCGCGCCGGCGAACCCGCCGGCACGAACAGCACGTAGTCGGCGCGGTACGCCATCCCCACGCGGCTGCCGAGCGTTGCCGCGGCGCACCCGTCGGCCGGCGGCAGCCCGCCGACCGTGTGGATGCGCTGCACGCTGCTGACGCCGGAGAACGTGCCCTCCGGCCCCTTCGGCGTGGCCGCCAGCAGCAGCCACGGGATGGCATCGGCCCGGGGCGCGTCCGCACGCGTGCGCACGGCGCCCGTGAAGCCGCTGCCGTCGCCATGGGTCCACGTCGGCCCGGCGCCGTGCCGGCCCACGCGCCGGCCGCCGGCGTCGAACAGGTCGGCCTCTGGCGCGACGAAGGCCCAGGCGGGGGCCGCGCCCGCCGCGGCACGGCACTCGTACAGCTGCACGCCCTGCGCGGCCAGGGTCATCAGCGGGACGTCGCCGGCCGGCGCGTCCACGCGGGGCGCGGCGCAGCCGGCCGCCGTGCCCAGCAGCACGGCGGTGAACCCGAGGGTGAAAGGATGCCGTGCCATCGCGTCAGCCCACCGTGATCACGATCTCGGCGTACTCGCTCGGCGCGACGAGGCCGTGGCCGCCGCCGATGTCGACCTCGTTCAGCAGCGCGATGATCTGGCGTTCGAGCGAGGCCTGGCCGGCCGCGTCCAGGGCCGCGAAGGCCTTGTGCGTCGGGCCGTACAGGTCGCGGAACACCTGCACGAAGTGTTCGGCCGAGCGGTAGCGGAACGGGAACATCTTGCGCTGCACCTGCAGGTCGCGCGCCTTGGGGCCGAACAGCGAGACGAGGTGCGCCTCGGTGCCCCACAGGGCGGGCGAGCTGAGCCCGGCCGGCGGCGGCACGTGGGCGCCGACGATCTTGAACAGGCGACCGATGAGGCCTTCCGGCGTCCAGTTGGCCAGGCCGATGCGGCCGCCGGGGCGCACCACGCGAAGCATCTCGCGCGCGGCCTGCGCCTGGTTCGGCGCGAACATCACGCCGTAGGTCGACAGCACGACGTCGAAGCTGTGGTCCTCGAACGGCAGGGCCTCGGCGTCGGCGACCTGGAACTGAACGGCCAGGCCCTCGGCTTCGGCGCGAGCGCGGCCCTTGTCGAGCAGCGCGGGGACGTAGTCCGTGGACGTGACGTCGGCGAAGCGGCGTGCCGCGGCGAGCGTGGCGTTGCCGTTGCCGGCGGCGACGTCCAGCACGCGTTCGCCGGAGCGGATGTCGGCGGCTTCGGCCAGCATCTCGCCGACGATCTGCAGCGTGGTGCCGATGACGGCGAAGTCGCCGCTCGCCCAGGTGGCCTGCTGGCGTTGCTTGATCGCGGCGTAGTCCGGGGTCGGGGTGGTCGCGGGCTTGGTGATGACGGTGTTCATGGTGCGTGTTTCCTCTGGGTAGATCGATGAGCCGGCTTCTGAAGTGCCGGTGCGCTTATGATTCGCCGCAGCGCCTCCCGGCGCTTCACCTGTCGTCGTCCCGGCTTGCTCGAACGTCCGCCGAACCGATCGTCACAAACACCGATGACAAACGTCGACCCGCTCTCCGACGTGCTCCGCAGCGTGCGCTTGCGCGGGTCGGTGTTCTTCCACGTGAGCTGCCGTGACCAGTGGGCGGCGCTCGCGCCCGCGTCGAGCGAGGTGGCGCCCGCGGTGATGCCGGGTGCCGAACACATCATCGAGTACCACCTGTTCGTGAAGGGCGGCGGCTGGGTCGCGGTGGACGGCGAGCCGCCGCTGAAGCTGGGCGAGGGCGACATCGTCATGCTCCCGCACGGCGATGCGCACGTGGTGTCGAGCGCCCCCGGCCTCGCACCCACCCCCGGGGACGAGTGGCTGTTCAACATGGTCAACGACCCGAAACCCATCCCGGTGACGTACCGCGGCAACATGGTCGAGCTGGGCCTGTTGCCCGATCACGACGCCAGCACGGTCATCGTGTGTGGTTTCATCGCGTGCGACCTGCGGCCGTTCAACCCGCTCATCGACGCGTTGCCGCGCCTGATGCACCTGCCCGCCGACGGCGTGAGCGACTGGGTGGCGCCGATGCTGCGGCACGCGGTCACCGAATCGGGCGCGCGGCGCGCAGGCACTGCGGCGCTGCTGCAGCGGGTGAGCGAGATGGTGTTCGTCGACGGTGCGCGGCGCTACCTCGATTCGCTGCCACCGGAATCGCGAGGTTGGCTGGGCGCGTTGCGCGACCGCCAGGTGGGCCGCGCGATCACGCTGCTGCACGCCGAGCCCGCGGAGGACTGGACGCTCGAGGAACTGGGCCGGCGTGTGGGCCTGTCCCGCTCGGCGTTGCACGAGCGGTTCGTCGCGCTCACGGGGCTGCCCCCGATGCAGTACCTGACGAACTGGCGCATGCAGTGCGGCGCACGCCTGCTGCGCGAAGGCCACGCCAACGTCGCGGCGGTGGCGGCCGACGTGGGCTACGACTCCGAGGCCGCGTTCGCCCGCGCGTTCAAGCGCGCCACCGGCCTGCCGCCGGCGGCGTGGCGGCGGGCGCAGCTGCAGCAGGCGGCGGCGGAGCCGGCGGGCGCCCTGGGCTGATCGACCCGCGCGCGAAGACCCCTCCGCGAGGAGGCTGTCTTCATCCGGCTATGGTCCTCCCGGGACGCCGAGCGAGGTCCCGCACCAGCCCCAAGGAGCCACCCATGAACCCGATCGGAACGAGGCCGCCGCGCGGCCGTTGGAGGGCCGCGTCGCTGGCCCTGGTCGCCGTTTTCCTGTCCGCGTGTGGCAGCGATGACGATCCGCCGGTGGCCGTCGACACCGCGTGCCAGACCTCGGCGAACGGCGGCGTGGTGGTGGGCTCCGGCGTGCCGGGCGACCCGGCGCTCCCCGAGCCGTCGTCGGGCTACAAGCTGGGCCTGAAGCCGGTGACGGCGAAGCGCTACATGGTGGTCACCGCGAACCCGCTCGCGAGCCAGGCGGGCTGCGAGGTGCTCAAGAAGGGCGGCTCGGCGGTGGACGCCGCGGTGGCCGTGCAGATGGTGCTGGGGCTCGTGGAGCCGCAGTCCTCGGGCATCGGCGGTGGCGCCTTCATGCTGCACTACGACGCCACCACGAAGGCGGTCGAAAGCTACGACGGTCGCGAGCAGGCACCGGCCGCGGCCACCGAGAACTACCTGCGCCACATCAGCGACACCAACACCGCGTACCCGCTGCCCACGGCGCCCACGGTCACGACCGATGGTGCGGCCTTCAGCGGCGTGCGTGCGAGCGGCCGTGCGGTGGGCACGCCCGGCGCGGTGAAGCTGCTCGCGCTCGCGCACGGCGAGAAGGGCAAGCTGCCGTGGGCCGACCTGTTCCAGCCCGCGATCAAGCTGTCCCGCGACGGCTTCCAGATCAGCGGTCGCCTCGCCGACGCCATCGCGGCCAACCGCACGAGCCTGCTCGTCGACCCCGACGCCGCGGCCTACTTCCTCGGCGCGGCGCCGGCCCGCACGGCCAAGCCACTCGGCACGAAACTGCTGAACCCCGACTACGCGGACACGCTGTCGCTGATCGCCACGCAGGGCGCCGACGCGTTCTACAAGGGGCCTGTGGCCCAGGCCATCGTCGACGAGATCAAGGCCACGTCCGGTGGCGTGGACACGCCGGTCGCGCTGACCCCCGGCCTCACCGAGATGAGCGACCTGGCCGGCTACACCGCCGTCAAGCGCACGCCGGTGTGCGCGACGTACCGCACGCACTGGATCTGCGGCATGCCGCCGCCGTCTTCCGGGGGCATCGCGGTGCTGCAGGCGCTGGGCATCCTCGAGAACTTCGACCTGGCCGCCAACGCACCCACGTCGATGGACGACGAGGGTGGCAAGCCCGCGGTGCAGGGCGTGCACCTTGTGGCCGAGGCCGAGCGGCTTGCGTACGCCGACCGCAACATGTACGTGGCCGACACCGACTTCGTGCCGCTGCCCGGTGGCAGCCCCGACGCGATGCTGGCGAAGGACTACCTGCGCGACCGCGCGGCGCTGATCTCGCTCACCGCCAGCATGGGCACGGCCGCGGCCGGCACGTTCCCGGGCGTGACCCGCCTGGGCACCAGCGCCCAGGAAGGCCACGGCACCACGCACATGACCATCGTCGACGCGCAGGGCAACGTGGTGGTGATGACGACCACGGTGGAAAGCTCGATGGGTTCGTTCCGGTTCGTGCGCGGCTTCGTGCTGAACAACCAGCTGACCGACTTCTCGTTCTCGCCGAGCGACACGAACGGCCCCATCGCGAACCGCGTCGGACCGTCCAAGCGCCCGCGCAGCTCGATGGCCCCCACGCTCGTGTTCGAGAAGGCGGCCGACGGTTCGCGCGGCGACTTCGCGATGGGCACGGGCTCGCCGGGCGGCGCGAGCATCATCCAGTTCGTCACGAAGACACTCGTGGGCGTGCTCGACTGGAACATGAACGCGCAGCAGGCCACGTCGATGATCAACTTCGGCGCGAGCAACAGCCCCACCACGGGGGTCGGCGGTGAACACCCGAACGTGGTGGCCGCCAACAACGGCGCGGGCGACACGCTCGTGACGGGCCTGCGCGGGCTCGGCCACACGGTCAGCGTCGCGGCGCAGTCGAGCGGCACGGGCACGGTGGTGCGCAAGACCGTCAACGGCGCGCCCGCGCTGGTGGGCGGGGCGGACCCGCGGCGCGAAGGGCTGGTGCTGGGGGATGCCTTCACGCCGTGAGGACGGCGCGGTGGCGGTGGCTCAGACCATCGTGCCCAGGATCACGCTGGAGGCCTTGAACAGGGCGGTGGCCGAGCCGCCCACCTTCAGCCCCAGCGCCTGGGCGCTCGCCTGCGTCACCACCGCGGCCACGGTCGCGCCGCCGCCGATGTCGAGCACCACCTCGGTGTTGACGGCCCCGGGGGTCACCGCGGTGATGGTGCCGTGCAGCTGGTTGCGGGCCGAGAGGCGCACGTCGCCGAGGTCGGTCGCCAGCATCACCGACGACGCCTTGACGAGCGCGAAGGCCGTGGCGCCGGGCCGCAGGCCCAGCTGTTCGGTGCTGTCGCGCGTGACCACGGCGACGACCCTGGCGCCGCCGGTGAGCGTGAGTTCGATCTCGTCGTTCACCGCGCCGGCCTTGTAGCCGCTGACGGTGCCGGTGAGCTGGTTGCGGGCACTGGTCTTCATGTTCAACATCTTCAGCAGGTCGAATTCCTGGGCCAGGTCGATGCCCTCGTCGCTCAGCAGCCGCACGAAGCGCGCGTGCACGGCCTCGACCTGGGCGAAGCGCGCGACGAGCTGCTCGCCGCGCGCCGTGAGGCGGGTGGAGCCGCCGCCGCGGCCGCCGGTCGCACGTTCGACGAGGGGCTCGCCGGCCAGCGTGTTCATCGCGTCGATGGCGTCCCACGCGCCCTTGTAGCTCATGCCCACGGCCTTCGCCGCGTGGGTGATGGAGCCTTGTTCGCCCACGGCGCGCAGCAGCTCGACCCGGTTGGCACCGCCCAGGTCGGCGCCGCCGATCGTCATGCGCAACGCGCCCTGGAGCTCGATCGCCTCTGCCTGTCTGCCGCGCCTGGTCGCCATGGTTGCCTGTGTCGTGTGCGCGCGAGCATACGCCATCACTTGCCCGAGATGCGCCCATCCGCGAGGTGCAGCACCTCGTCGCCCAGCACGTCGACGTCGGCGGGATCGTGCGTGATGACGACCATCGGGATCGCGAGGCGCTGCTGCAGCTCGACCAGTTCGCCGCGCAGCTTCGCGCGCAGCGTGCCGTCGAGGGCCGCGAACGGTTCGTCGAGCAGCAGCGCGCGCGGTTCGGTGACGAGCGCGCGCGCGAGGGCCGTGCGCTGGCGCTGACCGCCGGAGAGCTGCTCGGGGTGGTGGGCCGCGAGCGGGGTCAGCTCGAACGCCTCCATCCAGCGCAGCACCGCGGGATCGCGCACGGACGGGCGCGGGTTCAGCAGCCCGCGGTGCAGGCCGAACGCGATGTTCTGCGCGACGGTGAGGTGCGGGAACAGCGCGTAGTCCTGGAACACGTAGCCGAGGCGGCGGGCGCGTGGCGGCACGTCGATGCCGGCGGTGCGGTCGACCAGCGTGTCGCCCGCGAGGCGCACGTGGCCCGAGTCGGGCGCGGCGAGGCCGGCGATGAGCTTGAGCGTCTGGCTCTTGCCCGCGCCCGACGGGCCGAACAGGACGAGGCGGCGGGCGTCGCTGGTGAAGCGGATGTCGAGGTCGAAGCGGCGCCCCGCGTGTTCGAGGCGGCGGCGGACGTCGAGGTCCCAGGTCGGGGCGGTCATGTCAGGCCTGCCCCGCGACGCGGCCGGGGGCGAGCCGACCGGCCGTCAGCAGCACCGCGATGCACGTCACCGAGGTCACCAGCACGAGGAAGTTGGCGAGGTCGTCCTGCCCCGCCTGCACGGCCTCGTAGACGGCGATGGAGAGCGTCTGCGTCTTGCCCGGGATGCTGCCGGCCACCATCAGCGTGGCGCCGAACTCGCCGGTGGCGCGTGCGAACGCGAGCAGCAGGCCGGCCATGATGCCGCGCCAGGCCAGCGGCAGCGTCACGCGCAGGAACACCGCGGCCTCGCCGAGGCCCAGCACGCGCGCGGCCTGCTCGAGCTGCGGGTCCACCGATTCGAACGCGGCCCGCGCGGCCTTGAAGACGAGCGGGAACGCGACGATGGTGGACGCGATCACCGCGCCCTGCCACGTGAAGATCAGGCTGATGCCGAACGTGGACTGCAGCCACTCGCCGAGCGGGCCGCGGCGCCCGATCAGCACGAGCAGGTAGTAGCCCAGCACCGTGGGCGGCATCACCATCGGCAGCGTGAGCACGGCGTCGAGCAGCTCGCGGCCGGGGAAACGCTTGCGCGCGAGCAGGAAGCCCGTGCCCACGCCCAGCAGGAGGTTCAGGAACGTGGCCCAGCCGGCGACCTTCAGCGTCAGGGCGAGGGGCACCCAGGCGCTGTCCATGGCGTTCACGGATCAGGGCTTGCCGAAGCCGTGCTTCGCGAGCACGGCCTGGGCGGGCGGGGTCAGCACGAAGGCCACGAACTTCTGCGCGGCGGCCGCGTTCGGGCCGGAGGTCACGGGAGCGATCGGGTACAGCACGGGCACCTCGGTGGGCACGGTCAGGGCCACCTTCACCTTGTCGGCCATCACGGCGGCGTCGGTGCCGTAGACGAAGCCGGCGTCGACCTCGCCGCGGGCCACGTAGTCGAGCGCCTGACGCACGTTCTGCGCGCCGATCATCTTCGGCTCGATGGTGGCCCAGAGGCCCGCCTTCTCCAGCACACCCTTGGTGTAGCGGCCCACGGGCACGCTGGCCGGCAGGCCGATGGCGATGCGGCCGTACGCGGGCTGGCCCAGGTCGGCGAGGGCCCTGGGCGACGGGGCGCCGGTGGCGGGCACGATCACCACGAGGCTGTTGGAGACGAAGTTGCGGCGCTCGGCCGGCTTCACGAGCGACTGGGCCTGGGCCTGGTCCATCGATTCCTGGTCGGCGCTGGCGAACACGTCGGCCGGCGCGCCCTTGGCGATCTGCTGCAGCAGCGCGCCCGAGGCGCCGAAGTTCAGCAGCACCTTCGTGTCGGGGTGCCGGGCCTCGAACAGCGGGGCGATCTCCTTGAACGCGTTCGTCAGGCTCGCGGCGGCCGACACGGTGAGGTCGGCGGCCCACACCGGCCAGCAGGCGAGGAGGCCGAGGGCGGCGGCGAGGCGGGCGGGGGTAGGGGACATGGTGCGTTCGAAGTCGAGGAGGTGGGTTCGGTGTATCTTGACTTATATAACCGAACACCGAGGTGCGGAATCGTCGCTATGTATCATTCTATATGCCGAATCCGACGGCGCTGTCACCTGCCTTTCCGTTTCTCCCATGTCCACTCCCGTTTCCCGCGAGGCCGTCGGCCCGAAGTACTCCCTGGCCGCCATGGCCCACGCCCGTGAACAGTCCAACGCCGCGGTGCGGCGCATCGCCACCGGCATCGTGCCGGGCATGACGGAGCAGCAGGCCAACGTCCACGCGCGGGCCGTGCTCGACGGCATGGGCATGCAGCGCATCTGGCACCCGGTGATCGTGCGCTTCGGCGAAGCCACGCTGAAGAAGTACAACGAACGGTCCGACCCGGACCGCGTGCTGGGCAGTTCCGACATCTTCTTCATCGACATCGGCCCGGTGTGGGACGGCCACGAGGGCGACGCCGGCGACACCTTCGTGGTGGGCGACGACCCCGAGATGCACGCGTGCGCCGAGGCGGCGCGCGCCCTGTGGCACGTGGTCAAGGCCGAGTGGGACAAGGGCGAACTGACGGGGCAGGGCCTCTACACCTTCGCCGCCGAGCAGGCGCAGGCGATGGGCTGGCGGCTCAACCACGACATCAAGGGCCACCGTGTCAGCGACTTTCCGCACGCCATCTACAAGGCGGGCGACCTGGGCGACTACGCCGGGTGCCCGGCCGCGGGCTTGTGGATCCTCGAGATCCAGATCGCCCACCCGGAACGCCCCTTCGGCGCGTTCTACGAAGACCTGCTGATCGAACGCGCCTGACGCGCGCTGACGGTCAGACCGTCAGGCCGAACTCGCGCAGCGCCGGCAGGAACTTGCTGTTTTCGTTGCTGCCGCGGGTGAGCTTCGTCAGCGCGAAGCGCTGCAGCGGGTTCAGGTTGGACCACAGCGCCGGCTCGGGCTCGCCCAGGTCCAGCGACCGGGCCTTCCGCGCGACCGGCTGGGGCACCGCGGAGCGGTTCATCCACGCCGGCAGCGGCTCCACCTCGACCTGCACCACCGGCTGCTCGACGGCCTCCAGCGCCGCCACCACGAAGTCGCGGTAGCGCGCGGTGTCGGCCGGGGTCGTGGTGGGCAGCACCACGAGGCGGCCGCGCACGCTGTCGTCGAACAGGTTCCACGCCCGCAGCGACAGCTTCAGGCCGCACTGGTCCAGCTTGAAGCGCACGACCATCGGCACGCAGCGCAGCGATCGCACGAACTCGGCTTCGAACTCGAAAAAGGGGGCTTCCATGATTCACCTTTCCAATGCGGGAAACAAACGAACGGGCCCGAAGGGCTCGCATGGCGAACCCGTCGGGGGCGTGTGAGGAGACAAAAGGGGAGGGCCGGGCGCGCACCCCGGGAGGCGGGGTGGCCTGCCAAGAAGAAAAAGCAGGCGGCAGGCGAGGTTCTTGCTGGTGCGTCGTTGCACCGTGCCGACGCTGATGCAATATGCAGGCCACCGGCGGCCCGTCAGAATGGCGGCCCCGGCGACCCCCGATTTCTGCCCCGACCACGCCCTCATGTCCCTCGTGCTGCTGCTGCTGTCATCGCCCGGAGCCTCCCTCGACCCGGTGCGCGGGGCCTTCCGCGGGGTGCCGGACCTCGTGCCCATCGACGGGGAAGCCTGCCGCGATCTGGTGCGGCAAGTGGCGGTGCATGCACCGGATCAGGTCGTGGTGGCCGCACCGGCGGCGGACCTGGCCGAGGCCCTGGCGGGGTGGGGCGGCGAGCCGCCGTGCCCCGTCAGCGGCGTGGGCGAGATGCCGGCCGGGGACCTGCTGGCCCGCCTGACGGAACTGGGGCTGGCCGGCTGGTGGCCGGACGCCACCGCGCTGCACGCCGGCCTGGCCCTCGACCGGCTGCGCTGGGCGCGCGAGGCGGCGGTGCGCCGCGAACTCGCCGACGTGAAGTCACGGTTCGACGAACGCAAGTGGGTGGACCGCGCGAAGGGGGTGCTGGCCGCCGCCCGCGGGCTCGACGAGGACGAGGCCTTCCGCCTGCTGCGGGGCGCGGCGATGCAGGCCAAGCTGAAGATCGGCGACGTGTCGCGCTCGGTCATCGAGGCGGCCACGTGGGCCGAGGCGCTGAACCAGGCGGGGCAGCTGCGCATGCTGTCCCAGCGGGTCGTCAAGCTCGCGGCCCAGCACGCGGCCGGGGTCGACGTGCACCGCACGCGGCGGCTGCAGCAGGCGTGCGAGGCGCGGGCGGTGGAGCTGCTGGGCCACCTGATGGCGCTGCGGCCCGCGGGCACGCCGGGCGACGGGCCGCTGGCCGCGGTCGCGGCCACGCAGGACGCCTGGACGATGCTGGCCGACGCGCTGGCCCACCGCAACGTGCCCGGCTGGCTGGGCCATGTCGACACACTGGCCGAGGAACTGTTGTCCCGCGCCGAGGCGCTCGTCGAAACGCTCGAGGCCACCGCGGGTCGGCATGCGCTGCAGGTGGTCAACCTGTGCGGCCGGCAGCGCATGCTGAGCCAGCGCCTCGTGAAGGAGGCGCTGCTCGCCGAACTGCTGGGCGATGCCGAACGCCACACGCGGCTCGTGCCGCTGCAGCAGCGCTTCGAATCGGCGCTGGCCGAGCTGGAGGCCGCACCGCTGTCGAACGCGGAGATCCGCGAGGCGCTGCAGGCCGCGCGGGACGAGTGGCTCAAGCTGCTGCACGGGCTGCGGTCCATCGACCGCGGCGAGGGGCGGCTGGCGCTCAGCCGGGCGAGCGAGAACCTGCTGGAGGGGTTCGACCGGCTGACGGGGCTGTATGAGCACAGCCTGCATGTGCTGATGTCCTGAGCCGGCGCGCTGCGAGGGCAGTGGATCCCGGCGTTCGCCGGGATGACTTCATTCGCTGTCACCCCGGCGAACGCCGGGGCCCACTGCGGTTCAGGGCGCGAAGTCGTCCACCTGGATGACCTTGTCCGCCGCCTTCAGGTAGGCCAGTGCCGCCGCCGGATCCTTCGACCGTGCCGCCGCCTGCTCGAACGACCGCGTGCGCCGCAGCACCTTGTCGAGTTCGTCCAGCTCGCCCATCACCGGCTTCGACAGTCCGAGCGCCTGCATCAGGTCGAGCAGCCCGCCGGACTTCGGCGTGCCGATGTCCGGGCACAGCGCGTGGATCAGCGCGGGTTCGTCGCGCAGCAGGTCGGCGAGTTCCAGCACCTGCCGGTCGCGCAGCGGGCGACGCTGGCGGGTGCCGCGCAGCAGCAGCGGTGCGAGGCCGCGGGCGGCGGCCGACGGCAGGTTCGCGTAGAGCTCGTGCAGCGTGTCCGCGCCCCGGGCCACCTGCACGCGGATCGCCGCGCGGGCGAAGGGCAGCAGCGCGGGGTCGCCTTCGACCTGGTGGCGCCACAGCGCCCCGCTCGCGAGGTAGAGGTTCGACAGCACGTCGCCCAGCCGCGCCGACAGCAGCTCGAGCCGCTTGAGCTTGCCGCCCAGCAGCCCCATCGCGAGGTCGGTGGTGAACGCGAACGCGGCCGACAGCCGGGCGATCATCGCGGCCTCGGCGCGCAGTTCCGCCGGGGGCGTGCCGCACACGCCGAGCCCGAACAGCGCCCCCCACAGGTTGCGCAGCACGTGCCCGCCGTGGGCCAGCAGCGCTTGGCCCAGCGCCTCGCGGTCGCCGGCCTCCACGGCCTTCATCTCGTCGAGCACGTGCGGGTGGCAGCGCACCGCGCCCTGCCCGAAGATGATCAGCGCACGCGACAGCAGGTTGGCGCCTTCGACCGTGATCGCGATGGGCGCGTGCCGGTACGACACGCCCAGCAGGTATGGACATCCGCGGATGATGCCCTTGCCGCCGAGGATGTCCATGCCGTCGATGACCGCGCGACGGCCGGCCTCGGTCAGCTGCACCTTCAGGATCGCACCCGCGAGGCTCGGCTGTTCACCGGCGTCGAGTGCGGCCGCGGTGAAGCGGCGTGCCGCGTCGGTCGCGTAGAGGTCGACGGCGATGCGCCCGGCCAGCCCCGCGATGGCGTGGAAGCGCCCGATGGGCAGGCCGAACTGCTCGCGGATGCGGCCGTAGCCGGTGACGACGAACAGTGCGGTCTGCTGCATCGCTGAGCCCAGCGCGGGCAGCGAGATGGACCGGCCCGCGGCCAGACACTCCATCAGCATGCGCCAGCCCTGGCCCACACGTTCCTCGCCGCCGATGACCCAGTCCATCGGCACGAACACGTCCTCGCCCTGGATGGGGCCGTTCATGAACGCCGAGTCCATCGGGTGGTGGCGGCGGCCGATGGTCATGCCCGGCGTGGGCACGGGGATCAGCGCGCAGGTGATGCCGAGGTGCTGTTCGCCCTCCGGCTTCGACGGATCGACGGCTTGGAACGCGAGGCCCACCACGGTGGCGACCGGGGCGAGCGTGATGTAGCGCTTGTCGAACGTGACGCTGAAGCCGCGCACCGTGCGGCCGTCGATCTCGCGTTCGCACAGCACGCCCGTGTCGGGGATCGAGGCCGCGTCCGAGCCGGCGTGGGGGGACGTGAGCCCGAAGCAGGGCAGCTCGCGGCCGTCGGCCAGGCGGGGCAGGTAGTGCTGCTTCTGCGCGTCGGTGCCGTAGCGCAGCAGCAGCTCGGCGGGCCCCAGCGAGTTCGGCACCATGGCCGTCACCGCGGTGGCCACGTTGACGGAGGCGATGCGCGTGACCACGGCCGCATGGGCGAAGTGGCCGAAGCCGAGGCCGCCGTAGCCGGTCGGGATGATCATCCCGAAGAACTTCTTCTCGCGCAGGAACCGCCACACCTCGGGGGGCAGGTCGCCGGCCTCGTCGATCGCGTAGTCGTCGAGCATCGCGTTGAGCTCGCGCACCTCGTGGTCGATGAAGCGGCTCTCGGCCTCGGTGAGCCGGTTGGGGCCACGCGCCTTCAGCGCGTCGAAGTCGGGGCGGCCCGAGAACAGGTCGCCCTCGAAGCCCACCGTGCCCGCCTCGAGCGCGGCACGTTCGGTGTCGCCCATCGCGGGCAGGGCCTTCGAGAACGGCGCGAAGGCCGCGTTGCCGACGAGCTTCCCCAGCCAGCCCATCACTGGATCAGGCCGCTCTTGAGCGCGTAGTAGGTGAGGTCGCTGTTGGACTCGAGCTTCATCTTTTCCATCACCCGCGTCCGGTAGGTGCTCACGGTCTTCACGCTCAGGCACAGGCTGTCGCTGATGGCGCCCACGGTCTCGCCCTTGGCGAGCCGCAGGAAGACCTGGAACTCGCGTTCCGAGAGGGTCTCGTGCAGCGCGAGGTTGGACTTGTCGCCGAGCTGGTCGGCGATGAGCTCGGCCACGCGCGGCGTGATGTAGCGGCGGCCGCGGGCCAGCGTGTGGATGGCCGAGACGATCTCCTCCGGCTCGCATTCCTTGTTCAGGTAGCCGCTGGCGCCCTGCTTGAGCAGGGTCGCGGCGTAGTGGGCCTCGGGGAAGCCGCTGAGAATGAGCACGGGCAGTTCGGGCGCGCGGGCGCGGATCGCTGCGAGCGCGTCGACGCCGCTCTGGCCGGGCATGGACAGGTCGAGCACGAGCACGTCGACGTCGCCGCCGCGGACGATGTCGAGCGCTTCGCTGCCGTTGGCGGCCTCGGCCACCACCTTGAAATCGACCTGTTCGGCGAGGTACTTGCGAAGGCCCGCGCGGACGAGGGCGTGGTCGTCGACGATGGCGATGCGGATCATGCTGGGCTGGGCTCCGTGGTGGATGTCTGGGGGACGGGGTCCTCGGCCGGGACGGCCGGGGTGAAGTTCATCGGGACCTCGCCGCGCACGGCGGCGCGGATCACGTCGTGGATGAACGAGAGCTTGTCGATCACCGGGGTGGGAACGACGAAGGGGTAGCTGTCGTGCGCGCCGAGGCTGCGGGCCATCGCGTTGACGAACTGTGAGACGGGCAACCAGTTCTGCACGAGGTTGCGCTCGAGGTGTTTCGACCCGGGGGTGAGGGCGCGGGCGGTCACGGGCGGCATGCCCGGCACGGCATCGCGCAGCTGCAGGCCCCAGGCCTCGGCGGTCTCGAGGCCGTCGTGCATGTGCAGGTAGTGGGCCCAGCACTCGGCCCAGTCCTCCCACGGGTGTGAGCTGGCGTAGACGCTGACGAAGTCCGCCATCCAGTCGGCCTTCGGCGCCTGATAGTGGGCTTGCAGCGCGGCGGCGTAGTCCTGGCGTTCGTCGCCGAAGAGGGCGCGGAACGGTTCCTCCCACGAGGTGCCGCGCACGAGGCGGTCCCAGTAGTAGTGGCCGATCTCGTGGCGGAAGTGGCCCAGCAGGGTGCGTGCCGGTTCGTGCAGGTGGTGGCGCAGCTGTTCTCGCTGGGCGTCGTCGGCCTCGGCGATGTTGAGCGTGATGACGCCGTCGTCGTGGCCGGTCAGCACCTTGAAGGTGGGGGTGAGTTCCTCGAGGAATTCGAAGGCGACGCCGTGCTCGAAGTCCTCGCCCTTGCCGGGCACGGGCAGGCCGACTGCGAGCAGGCCGTAGACCATGCGCCGCTTGGCGGCCTCGATGGCGGCCCAGTAGGCCTTGTTCTCGGGTTTGCCCAGGTCGGGCAGCACGCGCGTGGTGCGGCACGAGCGGCACAGCGGGTTCGGGTCGTCGCCCGCGACCAGCCAGTTGCACACATTCTCGTTCACGTAGTTGGCGCAGGGCCGCAGCGGCGGCACGTCGCCGGCTTCGGCGACGGAGGCCCACACCCCTTCGGGGCTCACCTCGAACGCGCGCATGCGCAACGCCCCGGCGTCGAAGCCGAGCGTGGCGCCGCAGTTCTCGCAGCGGGTGTTCTCGAAGAAGATGCGTTGACCGCAACGTTCGCAGGCGTGGGCTTTCACGGAGGGCTGTCTCGGGTCAGAGAGACGCCATCCTAGGAGCCGGCCCGGCTACCGTCGACGGAACGGTGGCGCAATCGCTTGTAGGCGGGGATGCCGTTCAGCGGGGAAGAGTGGGTCCCGACTTGCGTCGGGGCGACCCACCCGATGTCATCCCGGCGGAGGCTGGGGGCCCATCGTCCTCAATCCATGAAGTCGTCGTAGCGCTTCTGCGCGTAGCCGGCGAGCAGGTCCCACGGCGCTTTCGCGGCCACGGGCTTCAGCTGCACCGTCACCAGACGACGCACGGTGCCGTCCTCCTTCACCGACTCCACCTTCATCGCGATCTGCCGCGACTCCGACCACAGCACGCGATGCGACCAGCCATCGCGCCGGTCCGTGCGCCACTGCGCCTCGCCCGACGACGCGCCGGCCTTCATCGACTTCGCCAGCACGGCCGGGACGATGTGGGCGGCGGCGGCCCAGCTGCCGTCGAAGCCGACGGTGCCGTATTCGGCGCGCGGGATGGCGACCACCGCCTTGTGCTCGCGGTCGACGTACTTCACGTCGACCTTGCCGTCGGCCTGCCGGCGCAGCCAGCGCGCGGCGGTGTCCCCGTTGAAGTGCTTGTGGCCGATGTGCTCGGGCTTCTTGTCGTGGTCGTCGTCACCGTGGTCGTGCACGGCGGCCGGCAGGATGCGTTCGGTCCAGACCTGGTCGCCGCGGCGCACCAGGCGTTCCTGCCAGGTGTCGACGCGCGTGATGCCCGAGGACATCACGTGCCGGGTCTCATGGCTGACGATGGCATCGACGTCGGGCGCGGGGGGGGCCGCGGCCGACGCCGCCGCCGGCGTGTTCGCGCCAGCGGACGCCCCGATCACGGCCAGTGCGGCTGCCGTGACGCGGAGGAACTTCACCATCTCAGTACCCCGCCGCCGTCTTCACGAGGCCGAAGACCTTCGTGTTGTCGATCGTGCCCTTGAAGGTCTTCGCGCCGGCGCCGGCGGCGAGCAGCTTCACGTCGCCGCCACCATGGGTCTCGCTGCCCACGCCACCCTTGCGGATCACCGATTCCTGCAGGTAGGCCTTCGCGGCCATCACCGTCGGGTCGATGTCGGCACGCACGTCCGGACGGTTCGAGCCGTTCGCGAACACGAGGTTCGGGTACGTGACGCCGTTGGCGTCCTTGCTGGCCGTGCCGGTGGCGTAGCTGATGTTCGGGCCGAGGATGTCGGTGCCGCGCTTGCCGTACCCGTTGAACGCCATGCCGTGGTCGTGGTCGGCGGTGACGACGATCAGGGTGTTGGTGAGCTCGGGGTCGAAGGTCTTGACCTTGTCGATGACGGCCTGGATGGCATCGTCGAACGCCTTCGTGTCGCTCAGCGCGCGCGACGCGTTGTTGCCGTGCAGCGCGTGGTCGATGCGGCCGCCTTCCACCATCAGGAAGAAGCCGTTCGCGTTCTTCGACAGGATGTCCACGGCCTTCACGGACATCTGCGCGAGGCTCGGCTCCTTCGTCGGGTCGCGGTCCGCGTCGTACGACATGTGGCCTTCGGCCTTGGCCTGGTCGAACAGGCCGATCAGGCGCGTGGTGGCCGTGCTGGGCGCGGCGTTCAGCGTCGTGAGGTCGGTGACCGAGGTGTAGCCCTTGGCTTGCAATTCGGCGACGAGGTCGCGGCCGTCGGGGCGGCCCTTCGGCTGGTTCGTCGCGTCGTACGGGCGCCAGTACTGGCTGACGCCGCCGAGCAGCACCGTCACGCCGGCACCGAGGGCCGCGTTGTAGCCGGCGCCGCCGGGCACGGCCTGGCGGGCGATCTCGTATTCGGCGTTGCGGTGGCAGGTGTGGGCGTACGTGGCGGCCGGCGTGGCGTGGGTCAGGCGGGCCGTGCTGACGGCGCCGGTGGACTTGCCCTTGGCGATCGCGAGCTCGAGCAGCGTGACCGACGGCGAGCCGTTGCCGGTGGCCGGGCACTTGTCGACGGCGCTGCCGACGCCGGTGGCGGCATCGGTGCCGGGCGACACGGCGACGGTGGTGCCGTCGAGGCCGAGCGTCTCGTTGCGGGTCTTCACGCCGGTCATGTAGGCGGCCATCGACGGGGCGCTGTCGGTGGTCTGGCCGTCCTTCGAGAACGTCTTGATGCGCGCGGCGTACGGGAGCTTGTCCATCGCCATCGAGCCCATGACGACCTTGTCGCCGGTGACGACGTCGTAGTACTTGACGCGGGTGGCGGTCGTGGTGACCGGGCCCATGCCGTCGCCGAGGAAGAAGACCACGTTCTTGGCTTCACCGGCCGCGAGGGCGGGCGACGCGAAGGCGGCGACGGAAAGGGCGAGTGCCAGGGTGTTGAGCTTGTTCATGTGGGGACTCCGGTGACGTCGGGGTTCAGAGGCCGACGGCCTTGCGGACCAGCGAGAAGACTTCGGTGTTGTCGATCGTGCCGTGGAAGGTGTCGGCACTCAGGCCCATCGCGCCGAGGAAGACGTCGGAGCCGCCGTGGGTCTCGCCCCCGACGCCCATCTGGATCGCGGCTTCCTGGTGGTAGTTCTTGTCGTAGACGGCCGCGTCGGTCAGCGTGGTCATCAGCGCGCGGCTCCCGGCGACGCGGTTCTCGCCGTTGCCGAACACGAGCGTGGTGAACGGCTTGCCGTCGGCGTCGAGCGCCGGCGTGGCCGGGGCCGTGTAGTCGCGCATCAGGCCCAGGATGCCGGGGTTCGCGTCCGTGGTCTTGCCGGTGATCGCGGCGTAGCCGTTCATCACCATCGTGTGGTCGTGGTCGGCGGTGACGACGATCAGCGTGTTCTTCAGCGTCGGGTCGGTTTCCTTGACCTTGGCGATGGCCGCCTTGATGGCGTCGTCGAAGGCCTTCGCGTCGGACAGCGCCCGGCGCGCATTGGTGCCGTGCAGCGCGTGGTCGATGCGGCCGCCTTCCACCATCAGGAAGTAGCCCTTGTCGCGCTTGGACAGGATCTCGATCGACTTCGTGGTCATCTCGGCGAGGCTCGGCTCCTTCGTCGCGTCGCGGTCGATTTCGTACGACATGTGGCCTTCGGCCTTGGCCTGGTCGAAGAGGCCGATCAGCTTCGTGCCGGCGGCGGTGGGCGCGGCCTTCAGGGTGTCGAGGTCGGTGACGGAGGTGTAGCCCCTGGCCTTCAGTTCGGCGACGAGGTCGCGCTTGTCGGGGCGGCCGGCCGGGTTGGTCGTCGCGTTGTACGGCAGCCAGTACTGGCTCACGCCGCCCATCAGCACGTCGACGCCAGTGCCGAGGGCCGCGTTGTAGCCGGCACCGCCGGGCACGGCCTGGCGGGCGATCTCGTATTCGGCGTTGCGGTGGCAGGTGTGGGCGTACGTGGCGGCGGGCGTCGCGTGGGTCAGGCGGGCGGTGGTCACGACGCCGGTGGCGCGGCCGGCGGCGATGGCCAGCTCGAGCAGCGTGGTGGAGGCGGCCCCGTTGCCGGTGGCCGGGCACTTGTCCACGGAAGAGGACACCCCCGTCTCGGTGTCCTTGCCCGGCGAGTAGGCGATCGTGTCGCCGTTCATGCCGAGCACTTCGTTGCGGGTCTTCACGCCCGTCATGTAGGCGGCCATCGAGGGCGCGCTGTCGGTCACCTGGGCGTCGAGCGAGTACGTCTTGACGAACGCGGTCTCGGGGAAGGTGTCGATCGTCAGGTCACCCTCTTCGCCGGCGGCGTAGATGCGGGTGGCGGTCATCGGGACGATGCCGTAGCCGTCGCCGAGGAAGAAGATGACGTTCTTCGGGGTGGCGGCGGCCTGCGGCGGTGTGTCGTCGCTCGAATTGCAGGCCGAGATCAGGGCGGTGACCGCCAGGGCGGTCAACAACTTGGAATGCATGGGTGCTCCTCTGTGAAGAGGCGCACGTTAGGCAGGGCGCGTGACGACGCCGTGAATCGATCAGGGAAGGGTTTGTAAAGAAACTCAAAGCGGCGGCAGGAAGCGCCGCAGTTCGTTCTCGGCCAGGGGTTTCGCGAGCACGAAGTCGACCCCGGCGAGTTCGAGCCGTTCGTGTTCGGAGGTGGACGGGGAGCCGGTGACGGCGATGATGACCAGCTCGGTGCCGATCTCTGCGCGCAGCTGGCGAGTGACCTCGGCGCCATCGATGCCGGGGAGGGTCAGGTCGACCAGCACGCAGGCCGGGCGGAACTCGGAGACGAGGGCGAGCGCGGCCTCGCCGTCGGGGACGGAGCGGACCAGGTAGCCGTCGAGCTCGATGAGCGTCGTCAGCAGTTCCCGGATGTCGTCGTCGTCCTCGACGATCACCACCCGCACCTCTTCCTTCTCCATGGCACTCCCCTGCACCGATCGTGTGGTGCCCGGATTATCTCCCGGTCGGCGGCCGGAAACCAGCGCCGGTGGTCGTGGTCAACCCCGGGGCGGACCGTTGGCGGCAGGCAGTAAAGTAGCCCATTCACCGGTTCCGCCCGCTTCCCCGCCCATGGCCCTCGACCGACCCGAAGCACGTGACGCCTCCCTCCCGGCCAGCGGCCACGAGGAGGCGTTCCGCCGTCTGGTGGAGACCGTGCGCGACTACGCCATCTTCATGCTGGACCCCGAGGGCTTCATCACCAGCTGGAACCTCGGCGCCCAGCGCATCAAGGGGTACTCCGCCGAGGAGGCGATGGGCCGGCACTTCTCGATGTTCTACCAGCCCGAGGCCATCGCCCGGGGCTGGCCGCAGGAGGAGCTCGAGCGCGCACGGGCGCTCGGCCGCTACGAGGACGAAGGCTGGCGCGTGCGCAAGGACGGCACCGCCATCTGGGCGAACGTCGTCATCACCGCCATCGAGGACGACGGGGGCCGGCTGCTGGGCTTCTCCAAGGTCACCCGCGACCTGACCGAGCGGCGCCGCCACGAGGAGGCGCTGCGCGAGCGCGAGGAGAACCTGCGCCTGCTGGTCGAGGGCGTGCGCGACCACGCCATGTTCCTGCTCGACGGCGACGGGGTCGTGCGCTCGTGGAATGCCGGGGCCGAACGGGTGTTCGGCTGGGCGTCCGACGAGGTGCTGGGCCAGGAAGGCGCGGTGCTGTTCACCCCCGAGGACCGCGCCGCCGGCCGGCCCCGGGCCGAGCTGTCGATGGCGCTGAACCTCGGCTTCCACCAGCAGGAGGTCTGGCGCCAGCGGGCCGATGGCACGCCGTTCTGGGCCCGGGTCGCCACCACGGTGCTGCGCGACGCCGAGGGGGCGCTGCGCGGCTTCACGCTCATCGTGCACGACCTCAGCGAACGCCGCCGGGTCGAGGTGCTGGAGTCCGAGGGCAAGCGCATCGGCGAGTTCATCGCGATGCTGTCCCACGAACTGCGCAACCCGCTGGCCCCCATCCGCAACGCCGTGGCGGTGCTCGACCGCTCCGGCGGCACGCCGGTGGCCTCGTGGGCCGCCGACGTGATCGGGCGGCAGGTTTCGCACCTGGCGAGGCTGGTGGACGACCTGCTGGACGTCAGCCGCATCACCAGCGGCAAGATCCGCCTGGAGAACGCGGCGCTGGAACTGAACACGCTCGTGCGCATGGCCGCCGACTCGCAGCGGCCCGCCGTGCAGTCCTACGGCCACCTGCTGGAACTCGACCTCCCCGACCACCCCGTGCCGCTGTCGGGCGACACCACCCGGCTGACGCAGGTGGTGGTGAACCTGCTCACCAACGCCGCGAAATACACCCCCCGCGGCGGCCGCATCATGGTGTCGCTGGAATCCGAGGGCGGTCAGGCGGTGCTTCGGGTCAGCGACAACGGCATCGGGCTGTCGTCCCCGATGCTGCAGCAGGTGTTCGAACCCTTCGTGCAGGGCGAGCGCACGCTCGACCGCTCCGAAGGGGGCCTCGGCATCGGGCTCACCCTCGTGCGGCGCATCGTCGAACTGCACGGCGGAGCCGTGTGGGCCGAGAGCCCAGGCCTCGGGCACGGGGCCACGTTCACCGTGACGCTGCCGCTGGCCGCCTGGGAGCCTGTCGCCGACCCGGGCGGCTCCGCGGGTGACGCGGCGGCGCCGAAGTCCGTGATGGTCGTGGACGACAACGCGGACGCGTCCGAGAGCCTGGCCATGCTGCTGCGCATGTCCGGCCACGAGGTGGAGGTGGCGGCCAACGGCGAGTCCGCGCTGGCCCTGGCCGGCACGTTCCGGCCGCAGGTGGTGCTGCTCGACCTCGGCCTGCCGGGCATGGACGGGTTCGAGGTCGCGCGGCGGCTGCGGGCCCGCCCGGAACTCGCGGCCACCCGGCTCATCGCCATCACCGGCTACGGCCAGGCCCGCGACCGGGAGGCCACCGCGGCCGCCGGGTTCGAGCGGCACCTGACGAAACCGGTGGACGTGGACAGCCTGCTCGCGCTGCTCGGCTGACGACCGCGCACGCCCACGGATGTCCGGGGATCCGGGGATGTCCGACACCGCCTACACGCGTTCGCGTCCGAGGGTGACAGCGCCTGCCACGATCGTCCGCTATCGTCGACGGGTCGACACGAGCCGCCCCGCCCCATGTCCCTCGAGCACCCCCTCACCGATCCGGGCCCCACGCGCCACCTCCGGCCGAACGCGGGGGCCGATCCGTCGGCGTGGGCCGCCGCACACGCCCGGTTCCTGGCGACCGCGAGGCGTCCTGGCTTCCCCCGGCCGGAGGTGCGCGCCGCGCTGATGGGTGGGCGCTACCGGTTCGGGCTGTTCGAGGAACTGGGCACGCGAGACGCCATCGGGCCGGTGTGGTCGGCCTTGCACCGGTTCCTCCGTCAGGCGGCGTCCGGCTCGCGGGAGTCGCTGGCGTTCGTCGCCGCCTTCCGCTCGCCGGCCGCGTCGCAGGAACTGTTCGATGCGCTGCTGTGGGGCCAGCTGCAGGCGATGCTGGAACTCGACCGGCTGCAGTACCCGCGGTCCGCGGTGCAGGCGCCCGGCCTGGCGGCCAGCTTTGGCGGCCGCGCGTGTGTCGCGGTGGGCCTGCGGGGTCTGGACGACCTGCTGGTGCTCGACTTCCTGCCCACCGCCGCTGCGCACGGCACCCCCGCCCAGCCGGATGCCGTGGGTGCCCGCTCCCGCTGCGTCTGATCGAGGGGGTCAGAGCCCGGTTGCCAGGCCCTTGAGCGCGCGGTGCAGCTGCAGGCGCAGGTCGTCGGCCAGCAGCGGCTTCGACAGGTGGCCGTCGAGCCCCTGTTCCATCGATCGGGCCTGGGTGCCCGCCGCCGTGGCCGCGATGATGGGGAACGGCGGGATGCCACCGGCCTTCTGCAGGCGCTTGAGCACGGCCGTCGCCTGGTAGCCGTCGAGGCCGGGCATGTTGATGTCCATCAGCACCGCGTCGGGCGACACCCGGCGGCACATCGCGATGGCCTCGTCGCCGCTGCACGCGGACAGCGTGTCGTAGCCGATCATCTGCAGCAGCCCGGACGCGATGATGCGGTTGACCTCGTCGTCGTCCACCACCAGCACGCGTGGCCGGCTCGTCGACGCGAGCGGGGTGGGGCGGGACTCCTGGTGGACGCCGGATGCGTCGGGGTCGGCGCGGCGGGTGAAGTCCCAGATTTCCGATGGCAGGAAGGGCACGACGCGGAAGTCCCAGCCGGGCGGTGGCGAGGCCCCGAGCACCGGCGACCCGGCGCGCACGGCATGGATCAGGTCGATGCTGCCCGGCGTGACCGAGGCGGTCAGGGCATTCAGCCGCACGAGCGTGTCGACGTCGACGCCCTCCGACGCGATGGCCACGGCGAGCCGGTGCGGACAGGTGTCCGAGGCCACGGCGTCGGCGAAGGCGTCGACGGACTCGAACTGCTGCACGTGCCACCCGAACCGCTGGAGCCGGCGGCTCAGTCCGTGCGCGGACTGGTCGCCGCCGTGGAGGATCAGCGCGGAACATCCGTGGGCGTCGGGCGGCCGCAATTCCTCGCGCACCTCGCCCTCGCAGGTCATCAGCAGGCTGAACAGCATCCCGGCGCTCGGCACGCAGCGGTAGAGCACGTCGCCACCGAGCACCGGGCAGGTGCCGCGGGCGGTGACGACGTGGGGCAGCGACGGGTCGGCCGCGTCCTTCTCGAGTTCGAGTGCGGCCAGCACGGCGTCGATGCCGGCGTCGTCCGAGCGCATGCCCGATGCGGCGGCATCCACCCGCAGGCTCACGGTGCCGGGCTGGGGACCGGGGCCGATCTCCCCGGCGAGGATCAGCACCCCGGCGTCCAGCACCTGGCTGGCGGCCGAGAGGATGCGGTAGATGCCGCGGCGGAAGGCCTGGGCGTCGCCGGTCACGCGGTTCGGCGGGCTGCCGTAGTCGAAGTAGAACTCCAGGCCGCGCTGCACCGCGCCGGCGATCACGGGCCGGGCACTCAGGGTGAAGAGTTCGCCGAAATCGAAGGACTGGACACTCACGGGATGGACTCCGGGCATCAGCACAACAGCAGGAGGGATGGAACGCCCTCTCCGGTCGTCGCCCGCGTCCGACTGCAACGAGGCTCGATGATGGTGGCGCAGGGCACCGTCGGCGCGTGTAGGAAATCTACCGCTTCGCGGGCCAGCGCTCAACGGGCTTTTGCTTCGATCACGCCACACAGCACCCGCGGCCCGGAGTTGCCCGCGGGGTCGGTCTTGTAGTCGTCCGGGTCGGCGTGCACCACCAGCGCCCGGCCCATCACGGAGCCCTGGCCCGGAGACAGCGTGACGTTCGGGTTCGTGTACTCGAGCGAGGCCCGGCCGCCGGCATCGGCCACGAGGTTGGGCTGGTCGCCCGCGTGGTTGGCCGTGGGCGTGCCGCCCGGGGCACCGTGGTGCTTGGACATGCCCGGGTCGAAGTGCCCGCCGGCGGCGCCGAAGGCCACGGTCTTGCCGGTGGTGGCGTCGGGGGCCGGGCTGCATGCGCCATTCAGGTGGATGTGGAAGCCGTGCGGTCCGGGGGTGAGGCCGGAGGCCTCGATCCTCATCGACACGCCCGCGCCGGTGTCGGTCAGCGTGGCACGGCCGGCGGACTGGCCCTCGGCCGTGCGCAGGGTGACCTCCGCCTGGACGGGGCCGGACGCGGTGCGGTCGGGGGCGGGCTGGCTGCAGGCCACGAGCGTGGCGAAGGGCAGGGCGGCGAGGACGGGCAGGACACGCATCGTGGTTTCTCCAGGGGAATCCGCGAGCGTACGAAGGGGCCGCGTGTGCGGATGCAGGACATCACGCCGTGCGGCTGTAGGACGAGGGGCTACCCGAAAAGCGTCGATGGATCAGGTGGTGCCGAGCAGGAAGTCCTGTTGCACGCGGGCCGCTTCCCGCAGGTAGTCCCACAGCGCGTGCACCCGGGCGATCTCGCGCTGCTCCTTCGGCGCGTACATCCAGAAGGTGCGGACGACCGACGCATCGTCGTCGAGCACCCGCACCAGGTCGTCGTGGCCCGCAGCGAGGAAACACGGCAGCACGCCCAGCGCGTGGCCACGCCGTACCGCGTGCATCTGCGCGACGATGCTGGTGCTGCGCAGCGCCACGTGGGCGCCCGGGGTGATCTTCTGCAGGTAGCGCAGTTCGGCACTGAACGAGAGCTCGTCGACGTAGCCGATGAAGCGGTGTGCGGCCAGGTCGGCGAGCTGGCGGATGGGCGGGTGCCGCCGCAGGTACTCGCGCGTGCCGTACACGGCGAGCCGGTAGTCCGACAGCTTGCACACCACGAAGGAGCCGGCGCGGGGCCGCTCGATGCTCACCGCGAGGTCGGCCTCGCGCTTGGAGAGGTTCACGAACCGCGGCACGGCCAGCAGGTCCACCTCGATCGACGGGTGGCGGGCGCAGAAGTCGGCCAGGTGCGGGGCGAGGAAGGCGCTGCCGAAGCCTTCGGTGCCACCCAGGCGCACGTGCCCGGTCAGCACCTGGTTGTCGCCGGCGATGCGCGAGTCGACCCGTGCGAGCGTGCGTTCGATGTCCTCCACCGATTCCAGCAGCCGCTGGCCGATGGGCGTGAGCACGTGGCCCTGCGGGCTGCGGTCGAACAGCTGGCTGCCGATGTCCGACTCCAGCTTCTTCAGCCGGCGCGTGACGGTGGAGTGGTCGAGCTTCAGCGCGGCGGCCGACTCCAGTGCCGAGCGGCTTCGGGCCACGGCGAGGAAGACGCGCAGGTTGTCCCAGTTGATGTCCATGGGTGAGTTAGGGGTAGCCCGTAAGGGTTCGACACGATGTGCGCGATTGCACAGCGGCTTGGCATCGATGCCCGAACGTGTTGCACAAATGCAGTCGTACATTCTGAACGCCTCGTGCAGCAACGCAAAGCCCGGGGCCTTCCGCACCGGCTTTCCAGGAGACCCCATGACCCGCCTTTCCCGCTTCGCCTGCGTGTTCGCCGCCACCCTGTCGGGCCTCGCCAGCGCCCATGCCCAGATCTCCGACAACGTGGTGAAGATCGGCGTGCTGACCGACATGGCCGGCCCGTACTCGGGCATGGGCGGCGCCGGTTCCGTGGCCGCGACGCAGCTCGCGGTGGAGGACTGCCTGAAGGGCCCGTGCAAGGGTTTGAAGATCGAGGTGGTCTACGCCGACCACCAGAACAAGGCCGACATCGCCTCCAGCAAGGCGCGCGAGTGGCTCGACCGCGACAAGGTCGACGCGATGGCCGACCTCACGAACTCCGCCGGCGCGCTGGCCGTGCAGAAGCTCGTGAAGGAGAAGGGTGGCATCGCGCTCTACAGCGGCCCGGCCACCACGCGGCTCACCAACGAGGAATGTTCGGCCACCGGCTTCCACTGGATGTTCGACACGTACGCGATGGCCAACGGCGCGGCCACCACGCTGACCAAGAGCGGCAAGAAGAACTGGTACTTCGTGACCGTCGACTACGCCTTCGGCCATTCGCTGGAAAAGGAGGGCGGTGACATGGTCAAGGCCAACGGCGGCACCGTCGTCGGGGCCGTGCGACACCCGCTCGGCGCGTCCGATTTCTCGTCGTTCATGCTGCAGGCCCAGGCCTCGAAGGCGCAGGTGGTGGGCCTCGCCAACGGCGCGGCCGACACGGTCAACGCGATCAAGTCCGCGCGCGAGTTCGGCGTCGGCACGAAGGACCAGACGCTGTCGGCGCTGCTGATGTTCCTGACCGACGTGCACGCCCTGGGCCTCGAGACCGCGCAGGGCCTGACCTTCACCGACGGCTTCTACTGGGACCTCGATCCCCAGACCCGGGCCTTCTCCGAGCGCTTCGCGGCGAAACACAAGGGTGCCAAGCCGACGATGGTGCAGGCGGGCGTCTACTCGGGCGTGCTGCACTACCTGAAGGCGGTGGCCGCGGCGAAGACCGACGACGCGAAGGCCGTCGCCCAGAAGATGCGCGAGCTGCCGATCGAGGACGCCGTGATGCGCAACGCGAGCATCCGCCCCGACGGCCGCGTGATCCACGACATGTACCTGTTCCAGGTGAAGAAACCCTCCGAGTCGAAGGGCGCCTGGGACTACTACAACCTGCTGGGCACGGTGCCCGCAGCCACCGCCTTCAAGCCGCTCGACCAGTCCACCTGCGACCTGGTCGCCAAGAAGTGAACCGACCTTCGACAGGAGCCACCATGACGTCCACCACCGACATCCAGACCCTCGACCTCGTCATCGGCGGCCAGCGCGTGCGCTCGGCCAGCACCGAATGGCGCGACGTGCTCAACCCTGCCACCCAGGAGGTGGTGGCCCGCGTGCCGATGGCCACCCGCGAGGAGGTGGACCGCGCCGTGGCCGACGCGAAGCGCGCCTTCGCCACGTGGCGCAGCACGCCGCTCGGCGCCCGCATGCGCGTGATGCTGCGGCTGCAGCACCTCGTGCGCGAGAACACCGCGCGCCTCGCCGAGCTCATCACCCGCGAACACGGCAAGACGCTGCCCGACGCCGAAGGCGAGGTGGGCCGGGGCCTGGAGGTGATCGAACACGCCTGCGCGATCCCGTCGCTGCAGCTGGGCGAGATCGCCGAGAACGCCGCCACCGGCGTCGAGGTCTACAGCCTGCAGCAGCCGCTGGGCGTGGGGGCGGGCATCACCGCGTTCAACTTCCCCGTGATGCTGCCCTGCTTCATGTTCCCGATGGCCATCGCCACCGGCAACACCTTCGTGCTCAAGCCGTCCGAGCAGGACCCGAGCGCGACGATGCTGCTGGTCGAACTGGCCCACGAGGCCGGCCTGCCGCCGGGGGTGCTCAACGTCGTGCACGGCGGGGCCGAGGTGGCCGACATGCTGTGCGACCACCCGGACATCAAGGCGATCTCGTTCATCGGCTCCACGCACGTCGGCACGCACATCCACGAACGCGCCGGTGCCGCGGGCAAGCGCGTGCAGGCGATGATGGGCGCGAAGAACCACTGCGTGGTGCTGCCCGACGCGAACAAGGAGCAGGCCATCAACAACCTGCTCGGCTCCGCGTTCGGCGCGGCCGGCCAGCGCTGCATGGCGAACTCGGTGGTGGTGCTGGTGGGCGAGGCGCGGGACTGGTTGCCCGAGATCGTCGAGAAGAGCAAGGCGATGAAGGTGGGCCCCGGCACCGACCGCACCGCCGACCTCGGCCCGCTGGTGAGCCAGCGCGCCCGCGAGCGCGTGGTGGGGCTGATCGGCCGGGGCGTGGAGCAGGGCGCGAAGCTGTTGCTCGACGGCCGCGGCTGCAAGGTGCCGGGTTACGAGTCGGGCAACTTCGTGGGCCCCACGGTGTTCGGCGGCGTGACCGCGACGATGGACATCTACGCGCAGGAGATCTTCGGCCCCGTGCTGTGTGTGGTGGGCGTCGAGACCCTCGACGAGGCCATCGCGTTCGTCAACGCGAACCCGAACGGCAACGGCACGTCGATCTTCACCGGCAGCGGCTGGGCCGCGCGCAAGTTCCAGGCCGACATCGACGTGGGCCAGGTGGGCATCAACGTGCCCATCCCGGTGCCCGTCGCGTACTTCAGCTTCACCGGCTCGCGCGGCTCCAAGCTCGGCGACCTGGGCCCGAACGGCAAGCAGGCCGTGCAGTTCTGGACGCAGACGAAGACCGTGACGGCGCGCTGGTACGAGCCCGGCAGCGAGTCGCGCCGCATCAACACCACCATCGCGCTCTGACGCGCCGGGAGCCGCCATGCAGATCGCATTCATCGGCCTCGGCAACATGGGCCTGCCCATGGCCCTGAACCTGGTCAAGGCCGGGCACGCGGTGAGGGGCCTCGATCTCGCGGAGGCGCCGATGTCGGCCCTCGCCGAGGCGGGCGGCCGGCGCGCTTCGTCCGTCGCCGAGGCCGTGGAGGGCGCCGACCTCGTGGTCACGATGCTGCCCGCGTCGAAACACGTGCAGTCGATGTACGGCACGGGTGTGTTCGATCACGCACCGAAGACCGCGCTGCTCGTCGACTGCTCCACCATCGCGCCCACCGTGGCCCGCGAGGTGGCGGCGGACGCGGTGGCGCGGGGCTTCGCGATGATCGACGCCCCCGTCTCCGGCGGCACCCACGGCGCACGGGCCGGTACGCTCACCTTCATGGTGGGTGGCGCGGCGGCCGACGTCGAACGTGCGCGGCCCGTGCTCGCGGCGATGGGCCGCAACATCCTGCACGCGGGCCCGAGCGGTGCGGGCCAGACGGTGAAGGTCTGCAACAACATGCTGCTCGGCGTGCTGATGCTGGGCACCTGCGAGGCGCTGCGGCTCGGCGTGGCCAACGGCGTCGACCCCTCGGTGCTGTCCGAGGCCATGGGCAAGAGCTCGGGCTCGAACTGGGCGCTGCAGGTCTACAACCCGTGTCCCGGCGTGATGCCCGACGTGCCGTCCTCGCGCGGCTACACCGGCGGCTTCGCGGTCGACCTGATGCTCAAGGACCTGGGGCTGGCCGTCGAGAACGCGGAGGCGAGCGGTGAGCCGGTGCCGATGGGCGAGCAGGCGCGCAGGCTGTACGAACGCCTGAGCGCGGCCGGCCACGGGGGGCTGGATTTTTCCAGCGCCTTCGAGAAACTCCCGGGCGCGTGAACGCCGAGACGCGGCTCGGTCGGCAACCTGTTCGGCATCGCTACGAGCGCGTCGCTCGCCATTGCAGCCGCCACGTCCTTGGCGGAACACCTTCCGCCCTGCCGAACAGGCGGCTGAAGTGGCTCTGGTCGGAGAAGCCGCAGACGAAGGCGATTTCGGTCAAGACCAGGTCGGTCGACTTCATCAAGTGCTTCGCACGTTCGATGCGCTGCGCGATCACCCACTGGTGGGGCGGCAACCCCGTCTTCTCCCGGAACGCCTTGATGAAGTGGCTCTTCGACAGCCCGCATTGCTTCGCCGCCTCGTCGAGGGAGATGTCCTCGGCGAGGTGGGCGAGCAGGTAGTCGGTGGCCCGCCGCTCCTGCCATGCGGCCAGGCCGCCGCTGGGGCGCCGATCCCGCATCGTCTTCGACCCATAGCGCTTGAGGAGGTGCGCCTGCAGGGCCATGGTCAGGTGCTCGACGAACAGCATCGAGGCGTCCTGTGGCCGTGCCAGAGCGGGCAGCAGCAGGTGGCCGATCTGCTCGACCGCCGGATCCACCAGGGTCTCGTGAGGCGGCAGGTGCAGCTGTGAGTTGGACCGGCCTCCGAGTTCGTCCGACACCTCGTCGAGCGCCACCTGGGGAATGTAGAAGTGCAGGGTGTCGTACTTGTCCTCGAGGTCGGCGATCCACAGCCGATCGAGGTTGTAGATCGCCATCCCTCCCTTCCTGAACGGGGCCACCGGCGCGGGTTTCCCGTCCAGCCACAGGGCCTGCCTGGAAAACGCCCGAAGTTGCAGGACGACGAGGTGGGCGGCCTGCGGCTCGTAGGGGTCGGTGCGCCCCGTGTTCTCCTGGTCACTGCGAACACGCGTCACGCCGATGGCGGCATCCGCACTCCTGGCCAGCGTCAGCGTGGTCTCCGCGCGCATGTGCGCCGAGTCGTTCCATTCGGCGCGGTCTTCCATTCCCATCGAGATCTCCAGTCGCTTCTCGATGGCACTCTAGCGAGCAAGCCCCGTGTTTTCGATGCGGCTTCGCCTGCTTCCCGCACCGGATCGATGTCTCGTACGACTGGAATGATTTTGTACAAGCCTCGCCGGGCGTCGAGACCTACGCTGATGGCCTGCAGATCTGCATTGCGTGCCCTGCACCGGCGCACCCGCGCCGCCATCCATCACAAGTCATGCCGCCTGGCGCGGGCCCGCGTGCTCCCCAGGCGAACATCAAGGGAAAAGACCGTGTTCAACTCGCCATCGAATCCAATCCGCGTTCTCGTCCACCACGGCGATCCGCTCGTCTCCATCGGCATCTCGACGGTACTGGCCGGCCACTCCGACATCCTGGTGCTGAACGAGGGGCAAGTCGCGGAGGGGGCCGAACAGAACCTCGTGCTGGTCGTCGACCACGACGCCGGGATGCGCATCGCGAAGGCCCGTCGAGAGGGTGATCTTCAGCGGATCCTCCCGCACCCTCGGCGGCTGCAGGTGCGGATCCTCCTGGTCACGTCCAAGGACACCGAGGACGACGTGATCTCGGCGTTGGAGATGGGCGTGGAGGGCTACATCGAGCAGTCGTGCGATGTGAGGAACATCGTCGAGGCGGTTCGCGGTCTCGCCCGCGGCTCTCGCCATCTCAGCCCCATGGCCGCGGGGCACGTCGCCTGCAGCATGACGCGTTCACCGCTGACGGACCGTGAGCGGGAGGTGCTGTCCCTGGTGGCCTGTGGAAGAAGCAACAAGGCGGTGGCCTCGCTGTTGAACATTTCCCTGGGGACCGTCAAGGCGCACATGAAGGCGATCCTCAGCAAACTGGACGCGCGCTCGCGGACGGAGGCCGCCACGGTCGGCCGCGAACGAGGCCTGGTCCGAAACGTGGCTTCCGCCGCCCTGCGGGCGTGAGTCCATGAGCGAGAACGTCCCCCCTCAGCGGCACCTGGTGATAATGCCGTATGGCAGACGCCAATCCGGAGGGCGAGATGCCGCCGCGGGTGCAGTGAGGCACGGCGTCGCCACGGACTTGGAAGGGCGGACGGTGGGGCGGGCAGCAACAGACTGGGATTTCTCGACGCACATGAATGCCGAGGAAGCTCACACCGTCGTGAGTTCGGGGCTGCAGGCCTCGCCCATCGCGGTGTCGCGCGTGCGCCGGGAGCGTCGACGCCAGGGCATGACGGAGCCCTACGAGCCGCACAGCGCGTACCTGGTGGTGCTTCAGCTCCGCTCCTTCGCGGACCAGGACGTCTGGCTCGATGGAAAGTTGATGCCGCCTCAGTCCTTCCAGGCCGGATCGTTGGCGATCTACGACCTGGATCGGCGCTGGATGGCGGACATGCGGGACGCCTACGACTGCCTGCAGTTCCATGTGCCTCAACAAAGCATCGACCTGCTCAATGACGAACTCGGGAACAAGGCAAGCACGCGGCTTCTGCTGCCGCCGCAGGACAGCATCATCGATCAGACGGTTTGCCAGCTGGGCCATGCCCTCCTGCCCGCGTTGGCGAGGCCCGAGGAAACGTCCACCTTTTTCCTGGATCACCTGACCCTCGCGTTCCATGCGCACCTGGTGCACCGGTACGGCGGTGCCGATGCCGGGCCTCGCCGGTCGGCGGGAAAGCTCGCGCCCTGGCAACTGAAGCGCGCCAAGGACTACATCGAGTCGAATCTGGCGAACGACATCTCGCTCGACCAGCTCTCCATCGAGTGCCGCCTGTCGAAAAGCCACTTGATCAAGGCGTTCCGCCTGTCGACGGGCGTTCCGCCGTACCGGTGGGCCATCCTGCGGCGCCTCGAACGTGCGAAGGAGCTGATGCAGGCCGGCGCCATGCCGCTCGCCGAGATCGCCAAGGCGTGCGGTTTCGTGGATGTGAGCCACTTCTCCCGCCACTTCAAGCAGCATGTGCGCACCACGCCTGCGGTGTGGCGAGAGGGCTGCCGCAGGTAGGCCGAGCCGCCGCATTCGGCGGCATCCACGACCTCTCAGCGCGTGCGCCGGGCCAGGACGGCCCGAACCGCAGGCACAAACGCGTCGAGAGGCGCGTCCGCGGCAATGGTCTCGACGAGGGGGTCGAGCACCAGGTGCTGCGCCTCGCTGTCGTCAGGATGGACGACCAGGACGATGGGGACGTACAGCCCTTCGCCCGCGAGCGCCGTCCTGAGTCCCGGGAGCGTGATCCCGGTCAAACGAAACTCGGTGACGATGACTTCGCACGTTCTGGCGGCTTCCGAGAGCAGGAAGGCCGCTCCGCCATGGAAGGGGTGAACCGAGAAGCCCAGGCGTCGCAGCGTCTCGGCAACGCCGCGCCGAAGCCCATCGTCGCGGAGGATGACACACAGGCTCGCCGGCATTCCTGCTGCGACACCTTCGAAGCCGCGTGGCCGTTGCGGGAAATTCGTCGTCATGGGCCACCATACCTGCGGAACGGCCACGAGCCGACCCCCTTATGGACGAGGAGGCGTGAGGCACGTTCGTGCCGCTACCACCTCCGGACGAGGCGGCCGTCATCCGTCCAGGGCTGCCCGGGGCCGGCGCGGTGCAAGAACATCCCGGTCACTCGATCAGAGTTCTCACTCAGGAATCCGAAATGACCCAGAACGCCACCCCCGTCTTGAAAGAAGTCGCCAACCTCGGCGTGCCTTGGGAGGAGGCCTATGGTTACGCGCAGGCCGTGAAGGTCGGCAACATCATCTGCGTCTCCGGGCAGCTGAGCCACGACGCCGAAGGCAAGCTGGTCGGCCCGGCCGCGCTGGATGCCGCGGGCCGGCCGTCCGACTTCGCGAACATGGGCCTGCAGATGGCCACCACGTACGAGAACGCGCGCCGGCTGCTCACGCACTTCGGCGCCACCTTCGATCAGGTCGTCGAAGAGACCTTGTTCGTCCTCGACGTTCCCGCAGCGTTCGCCGTCGCAGGAGAAGTGCGTCGCACGGTGTACGGCAAGACGCCCCGTGTGGCGAGCAATCTCATCGGGGTCGCGAGCCTGGCGTTCCCGGAACAGCTGATCGAGATTGCGTTCCGGGTCGATCTGTCCGTCGCCCGGGGATAGCCGGCGCGGGTCGCCCCGAGGACGCAGCGGCCAGCACCGGCAAGGCCTGACGCAGCGTCGCGTACCGGAAGCGGTACCCGCCTTCCAGCGCCCGCCGCGGCCACACGGCCTGCCCGTCGAGCAGCAGCGTCGACATCTCGCCGGCCGCGGCGCGCAGCGGTGCCCCCGGCATGCGGAACCACACGCGCCGCCCGAACGACGCGGCGAGTGCGCGAGCGAATCCGGCCTGGTCGCTGCATTCCGGCGCCACCGCGTTGACGGCCCCCTGCACGCCGGGGTTCGTCAGCGCCCAGCGCACCAGGCCCACCGCGTCGTCGAGGTGAACCCAGGGCATCGGCTGGCGGCCGTCACCGAGCACCGCGCCGAAGCCGAGGCGCGCTGCCAGGGCCTGCATCGGGTACGCACCGTCCTCCGCGCCGAGGACCACACCGAAGCGCAGGCGCACCACCCGCAGCCCCAGGCCTTCGAGCCGGCGGGCTTCGTGTTCGACGGCAGCGCACAGGTCCGACTGGAACACGCCCGGCTGGGGCGGCGTGCCTTCGTCACAGCGCGTGCCGGCCTCGGGCACGCCGTAGTAGCCCACGGCGGAGGCCGCCACGAGCACGCGCGGGCGCTGCTCCAGCCGGCGCACGAGGGCGTGCAGGTCCTCGCTCAGGCGGGTGCGGCTGTCGACGAGCTCGCGGCGGCGCGCCGTGGTCCACGGACGGCCCAGCACGCGTGCGCCGGCCAGGTGGACGATCGCGCCGACGCGGGTCTCGGGGGCGATCTCGTCGAGCGAGCCCACCACGGTGACCGCCGCATCGAACTGCAACCGAGCCTGGCGCACGTCGCGCGTCAGCAGGATCACGCGGCGGCCTTCGGCCCTCAGCCGGGCGACCAGGGCGCGGCCGACGAAGCCTGTGCCGCCGGTCACGAGCACGGCCTCGGCACCCCGCGGCACCGGCAGCACCGCCGGCTCGGGGACGTCGCCCAAACGAACCACCGCAAGCGCGTTGCGCACGCTCCAGCCCCACACGCCGAGGGCCATCGCGGTGAACCACCACGAGACGAGCCCACGTCCGTTCGCCACCAGTGCGGTGGGTTCGGCGGCCCAGTCCAGCAGCACCGGCCCCATCACGCCCACGAAGAGGCCGTAGCTCACGGTCAGCACCGTGTGCAGCCAGCGTTCGAAGGGGGGCAGCTGGCGGGTGCGGTCCTCCTCGAGGAAGTCGGCGAGCGTGATGACCACCTCGACCGCGAGCACGGCGGCGACGGCCAGTGCGAAGAGCCCGTGCCACGCCCACCATGCGAGGCCGAGGAAGAGTGCGCCGTACAGCGCCTCTCGGGCCGCGTGCAGCGCGAGTTCGCGGCGAGCCCCGCGCTGCTTCGGCAGGCGGGCCTGCCACTCGTGGTGCCACAGGTTGTCGAAGGCGCCCAGCAGGGCCTGGCAGATCAGGATCGTGTCGATCAGCAACATCTCAGTTCTCCTCGACCGGGTCGACGAACTCGCCGGTCTGTTCGAAGGTGACGCCCCACCAGGGGTGGGTCATCGTCAGGGTGAAGCGGAAGCGGTTGGCGCCGAGGTCGCGGTGCTCGACGCGGCACTGGCCGGGGCTCATCCACCGGGGCAGGTTCAGCACGAGCGAGCCGACGCACCACGCGTAGCGGCGGCTCCGGAAGACGAGCGCGCCGTCGTCCTCGAACACGTCGAGCGCCATGGCGAGGCCGCCGCTGGTGCGCTCGAGCACGCCGTTCCCGTCCGGGTGGGCGAGCTTGGTCGAGCACACGGTCTGGCCGCCGAGCTGGCGCGCCCACAGGACACCGCCGTGGCCGTCCGGGCGAACCTCGACGGACGCCGGCACGTCCGTGACGCAGTGCGGCACCAGCGGACCGCGCAGCGGCCAGGCCAGCCACGCGATCACGCGGCCGAGCGGCGAGCAGCGCAGGTCCATGCGGCCAGAGTAGGTGACCGGGTCCGCATGGGTGCCGAAGCGGCGGCGGACGGCGGCGGGGAGGCGGGACCAGCCCGGACCCACCATCGCGGCGAGGTCCAGCGGTTCGGCGGGGTGACAACGGCGGGGGTGGGCGAGGGTGTTCATGAGCCTGCTTCTGCGAGAAGCGGGCCAGGATCTAAGTCATTGATTTCATTGAGAAAGTAATCCGAACCTGTCGCCATCGTTTACAGTCCGGTTCCCGGGGGCTGTCAACGACGTATACAGATGCTGCTGCGTGTCGCGATGGGGTTTTCGCTGGTGGAGACGCTGGTGCTGGCCGGCGTGCTCCTCGCCTGGGCCGACCGGGTGGCGGGCGGCCGCCTGCTCGCGGCCTTCCTCGCGGCGATCGCGGTGTGGATCGTCGGCAACGAACTTCCGAACTGGTTCGGGCCCGGGGTCGAGACGCTCGCGCTGCACCTGCTCGGCACCGCGCCGCTCACGTCCGCGCTGTTCTTCCATTTCTGCGTGGTGTTCTGCCGGGCGCTCGTGGGCACGGGCTGGATCCGCGCGGCCTACGTGCTGGGCTTTGCCGCGGTGCTGGTGTCGCAGGGCCTGCTGCCGGCCTACTTCGTGGACCATCCCCACGTGGGCCGCATCGCCTGGGCGCTGCCGGCCGCGTGGGTCACCAGCATCTCGTGGGTGGTGCTCGGGGTGGCGGGCGTGTCGGTGCTGCTCCACACGCTGTTGCGGGCGCGGCCGGAGGGCGCGGCGCCGGCCCGGGCGCAGGTCGCCGCAGTCACGGCCTCGTGCCTGTGGGGCCTCGTGTGCCTGGGTGGGTACGGCATCGCGCTGCTGCAGTGGCCCGTCTATCCGTTCCCGCTGCTCCTGTTGCCGTTGTACCCGCTGATCCTCGTGTACGGCATCCTGCGCTACGGCGTGTTCGTGGCGAACGCGTGGGCCGGCCGCGCGCTCGTCTGGACCCTGTTGCTCGCGCTGGGCGCGGCCATCGTCGCGGTGATGCCGCTGCTGCTGCCGTTCGAGTCGCGCTGGCTGAGCGGCCTCGCGGTGGCCGCCAGCTGCCTTGCGCTCGCCGGGCCGGTGCGCGGCTTCGTGCAGCGGCTCGTGTACCCGGGCGGGGAGGTGAGTGCGTCGGACCTCGGCGCCTGGCGCCGCGCGCTCGCCGATGCCGACACCTTCGACACCCTGGCGGCGACGGCCTCGGACCTGCTCTCGCGGCGCCTCGGCATGCCGGCGCGGGTCGTGATCGACGGCGAGGCCGTCGCCTCCGTCCCGACCCTTGCCATGCGTTCGTCCCCGGCCGGTTGGACACCCGAGTGGATCGGCTGGGAGGCCGCGCCGCCCGGCCCGCGCCACGCGGCCGAGCTGTTCGCGACGGTGCTCGCGGACGCCACGCTGCGCGTCGAGCAGGGCCAGCAGCTCGCGGCCCGCGAACGCGAGCGCCAGTTGCAGGCGAGGCTCGCCGAACTGGGCGCACTCGCCGCCACCGTGGCGCACGACATCCGCAACCCCCTCAACATCATCGGCATGGCCGTCGCACTGGCACCGCAGGAGACACGCGCCGAGGTGGGGGCGCAGGTGGCCCGCATCGCCCACCTGACGAACGACCTGCTCGACTACGCGAAGCCGTGGCGCCTCCAGCGCGAGCGCACCGACCTGCGCGCGCTCGCCGACCGCCTCGCGCAACGCGAACCGGGCCTTCGCCTGTCGCCGGCGTGGCCGGAGGCGCTGTGGGTCGAGGCCGACGCGCGGCGCATGGAGCAGGCGCTCGTGAACCTCGTCGAGAACGCGCGGGGCGCCGCACCCGATGGCTGCACGCTGGACGTCGACGTGACCGAGGGGCGGGTCGCCCTGCACGTCTGCGACAACGGCCGGGGCGTGCCCGACGACCTGCGCGAGCGGCTGTTCCAGCCCTTCGCGTCGCGCAGCCAGGGCGGCACGGGCCTCGGGCTCGCGATCGTTGCCCGCATCGCCGAGGCCCACGGCGGCCGCGCCGCCCTGACCGAACGCGCCGGCTGGCGCACCTGCTTCACGCTGGAGATGCCCCGATGACCCCCGACACCCCTTCACCCGCCGAGCCCGGCCGCGTGCTGCTCGTCGACGACGAACCGGCGTTCCAGCGCCTCGGCGGCGCCTTCCTGCGCAACCTGGGCCACGAGGTGCTGCTGGCCGGTGACGGCGAGTCGGCGCTCGACGCGTACACGAACGACCACCCGGACCTGGTGCTGCTCGACCTCGCGATGCCGCCGAGCATGGACCCCGAGCAGGGGCTCGCGCTGATCCCACGGTTCGCGGGGGTGCCGGTGGTGGTGCTCACCGGCCACGCGGAACATGAACTCGCGCTGCGTGCGGCCGAACTCGGCGCTTGGGACTTCCTGTCGAAGCCCATCGACCCCGACCTGCTCCGCTTCGTCGTCACGCGGGCGCTGCGCAAGCGCCGGCTCGACGCCGAGGTGGTCCGGCTGCGGGCGCAGCAGGGCGACGATTCGATGGGGCTCGTCGGGCAGGCCCCGGCGATCCAGTCGCTGCGTGCCATGGTGCGGCGCGTCGCGCCCACGCGGGTCAACGTGCTGGTGCTCGGGCCCACCGGCACCGGCAAGGAACTCGTCGCGCGCGCGCTGCACGATCACGGGCCGCTCGCGAGCGGCCCGTTCGTGCCGGTGCATTGCGGCGCGCTGTCGGCCGAGTTGCTGGAGAGCGAGTTGTTCGGCCACGTGAAGGGCAGCTTCACCGGCGCCTACCGCGACCAGGCCGGCCTCGTGGAAGTGGCGCGCGGCGGCACGCTGTTCCTCGACGAGGTCGGGGAGATGCCGCCGCCGATGCAGGTCAAGCTGCTGCGCTTCCTGCAGGAAGGCAGCTACATGCCGGTGGGCGGCCGCGTCACGCTGCGCAGCGAGGTGCGGGTGGTGGCCGCCACGCACCGCGACCTCGACGCCATGGTGCGCGCGGGCACGTTCCGGGAGGACCTGTACTACCGGCTCAAGGGCATCGTGCTGCGCACGCCGGCCCTCGCCGAGCGGCGGCAGGACGTGCCGCTGCTGGCCGCGTGTTTCGCGCAGCGGCGCGGCGCGGGCCTGTCCGGCGGCGCGCTCGCGTGGCTCGCCGCGGGCGAGTGGCCCGGCAACGTGCGCGAACTGAAGGCCGTGGTCGACGCCGCCGCCGCGCTGCTGCTGCCCGGGCAGCGCGACCTGGACGCGGAAACCCTCGCGCTCGCCGCCGGCGTGCCGATCGCCGAAACGGCACCGGCGGCCGCCGACGAGGCCGACGGCCTGCTGGACCGCGCGCTGGTGGAACTGGAACGCCGCATGATCAGCGAGGCGATGCAGGCGGCCGGCGGGAACCAGTCGGAGGCCGCGCGGCGGCTCGGGGTCTCGCGGGTGGGGTTGATCAAGAAGCTCACGCGGTTGGGATTGCGCTGATCGGGGGGTGGCGCACGGTGCCGGTGTCCGTCCCATCGGCTCCGTGCCTCTGATGTCAGGGGCATGGCATTGGAGTTTCGGACATCGAGGGCGTTGGGAACTCCGTCGCCGGAATGGCCAACGACCACGAGGGATGGCACGGTGTGCCTCGCCTTCAGGGGGCAGTCTTCCAGCGCACAGCCGTTTCCAGCGCGTGGTCGCGGTAGCTCCGCAACGAGGTGCCCAGTTCTTGCCGCATGCGATCGACTGCGCCAGCGGAACCCAGCTCGCCATCCAGCTGCATGCGCGCCATCATGAGCCGCATGTCATACGCCATCCAGGCGGGTGCAAAGCTCCGGAACCGCGCTTCGAAAGGCCCGATGTCATCGCCTGCGTACTGGACGGTCTTGCCCAGCACCTCGCTCCACACAGCGGCGGCGGTTGCACCCGACAGCGCTGTCGGCCCCACGACATCCAGAACCTCCGTTGGCAGGCGTTCGCTTGCGGCGTCCCGCCGCTGCAGATGTCGTGCGGCAACCTGCGCCACGTCACGCACGTCCACCATGGAAATGCCGGCACTGCCGATGGGCATGGGATACACGCCCCGCTCCAGAACATCGAACCGGATCAAGGCATCGTCGTTCTGCATGAAGTAGGCGGGACGCAGAATGGTCGCGTGCATTCCAAGCTGTCCGATCATGCGTTCGACCGTGTGCTTTCCGGAGAAATGCGGAACCTCGGCGAAACGGTCGCTGTGCATGACAGACAGGTAGACGATGCGCTCGATGCCTGCTTCGCGCGCCAGGTTCAGTGCAATCAGAGCCTGGGTGACTTCGTCTGCGGCCACCGTGTTGAGCAAGAAAAGCGTTCTTGCGCGAGCCATGGCAGCGCGCATGGCATCGACATCCTGAAAGTCTCCCTTGACCGCCGTGACGCCCGGCGGGAACTGTCGCTTTTCTGGTGTTCTGGTCAGGGCGTGAACGTCTGCGCCTTGTGCGGCCAGAAGCGCCACAACGTGTGAGCCGACAAGCCCGGTGCTGCCCGTAACGAGTATGGTCATTTGATTTGCCTGAAGTGTGCGATGGCTGATGGAAGTGGGTCTGAAGCCAGGCTGGGAAGCGATCCATGCGTCCTCGTTCGCCTCGGCAACACGCTGAATTCTTCATGGTTTAACCTTGCCGAAACAGACTCGTTTTGTAGACATCGGCGTACACAAAGATGAACAATGAAAACGGCTCGATCGACGATCTCCAGTGGTTCATCAAGATCGCCGAGGCAGGGAGCCTGTCACGGGCTTCTCGCCAACTGGATGTTCCGAAGTCAACCTTGTCGCGCCGCCTGGCGCGCATGGAGGCCGCCGCAGGGGTCAGCCTCGTCAAACGCAATACCCGGGCCTTCGCATTGACCGACGCCGGCCAACGCCTGCTGGACGGAACCAGTTCGCTGATCCACAAGCTGAACGCCGTCACGCATGATCTTTTTTCCCAGGGTCAAGCGCCAAGTGGTCGCGTTCGTCTGGCTGCGTCGGCGACCTTCGGCAAGGTCGTGCTGCTTCCCCTGGTGACGGAATACCTGTTCCAACACGATCAACTGGAACTGGATGTCAAGCTCAGCAACCGCCACGTCAACATCGTCGAAGAAGGTATTGATCTGGCGGTGCGCATTGGCGAACTTGTCGATTCCAGCCTGAAGGCCCGTGCCATCGGCACCGTGCGTCCAGCCCTGTTTGCAAGCCCCGCCTATGCAACCCGATGCGGGTTGCCACAACACCCAGGTGAGCTCAGCGCGCACGCTGGCCTTCTGCAGTCCAGGGAAGCCGCAGACATCACGCTGCATTCGCGAACCCGAACGGCGAAAGGACTCTTGCGTTCACGTTTGATCGTCGGCCCTTCGGACGCCTTGATGGCCCCCGCCTTGGACGGACTGGGAATCGCCGTCCTGCCCGAGTTTCAGGCTGCGCCACTGGTCGCATCCGGTCAATTGGTCAGGGTGCTGGAAGGCTGGCAGATGTCCCCGCTGAAAGTCCATCTGGTCTACCCGATGCAGCGCCATCAGTCATCCACCGTTCGGGCACTGATGGCTTTTCTCGTGGAGCAGATCCCCAAGAGGTTGAAGACACTGTCGCGATGAAATGCCTCGGATCAAGATGACCTGAACGTGGAGCGAACGCTCGGCAACAGCGACGGCCCCTGACGTACAGTGCCTGCGGGTCGGCCGCCCGGCCGCCCGCCCCGATCCCCGCAGATCCCGACCCGAAAGTATTCCCACGATGATCGTTCCCGACCATTGGGCAGAAGCCCGTGTGCAGCATCGCGAGGGCCGGCGGCAGGTGACGGTGCGCCGCTTCGGCTGGTCCGAGACGACCGCGGCCGACGCGCAGGCGATGGCAGAACAGCGCGCGAACGACGCGTTGCGCCGCATCCTCTCCGGCGAGGCGCTGGACCGCCGTGAACGCAAGGCGGCCTACAACGGCGCCTTCGGCGTGCCGATCCGCGAGGAGGTGCTGGCCCGCCACGGCGAGGAGGTCGTCACTCGCAACGGGTACGGGGCGCACTGTCTCAACTCGCCGCGGGCGTTGTTCGCGGACGTGGATTTCGACACGGCAGCCGGTGGGCGTCCTGTCGCAGGGGTCGCGGCGGTGATCCTGCTGGTCGGCGGGCTGGCCAGCGCGGTGACGGGCCGATGGCTCTGGATCGCGGTTGCCGCCTTCGCGGCGCTCGCCCTGTCGCAGCTGCTGGTGCACCTTGCGCTGCGCGCATCGACGGCATCGCGCGGCGGGCCCGAAGCGGTGGCGCGGCAGAAGATCGACGCCTTCGTCGCGGCGCATCCGGCCTGGAGCCTGCGGCTGTATCGCACGCCGAACGGGCTGCGCCTGCTGGCGACCCACACGACCTTCGACCCCACGTCGCCGGAGGTGGCCGCCTTCTTCGCGGCGGTGGGGGCGGACCCGCTCTACGTGCGCATGTGCCTGAACCAGCGCTGCTTCCGCGCACGCCTGACGGCCAAGCCCTGGCGCATCGGCATGCCGTCGCGCATGCGGCCGCGGCCCGGCATCTGGCCGGTGGCGGCCGAGCGGCGCGGGCTGCGCGAGGCCTGGATCGCGGCCTACGAACCGAAGGCGGCGCAGCATGCCGCAGCCGTTTCGTCGACACCCTGGGCAGCGGCGTGATACACCTCGCGCTGCGCGATGTCGTCGCGCTGCACGACCGCGCGTCACGGGCGCAGGAGACGCTGGTGCTCGGCTGAGGTCTCGTTGTGACCGAGACCGCGACCTCGACACGATGATCATTTCGATTCTTTCGGATGGAACGTCAAATGGAAAACATCGTTCGAGCGCTCTTGAGCACGGCCGCCTTTCTCGAGCTGTCAGGCGATGAGGTGGTCGACCCGGATGCGGCCGTTGAAGCACTCGAGCACATGGGCGGTTTCCTTCAACGTGCCGACGAAAAAGAGCGCGCGGTCATCGCCCGTGTCGCGAACGAGTACGCTGCCGAGGCCCGCGCCAAGGGCAAGGAGGGCGAGGCCGAGGCGGACTTCTATGGCGCGTTCATGGATTCGATGGGCCTCGGCGGCTGAGGACTGGGTCATCATGGACAAACTCTTGCTGCAGCAGCAGGTGCTGGAGCGGCTCGCCGAAGACCTGCTGCAGGCCGAACAGGCGGCGCGGGCGGCCCATGAAACGGCGACCCACGAAGAGAACATCGCCGAAAACAAGTACGACACCCTGGGTCTCGAAGCGGCCTACCTGGCCACCGGTCAGGCGCGTCGTGCCGACGCCATCCGCCAGGCGATCGCCAACTGGCGCCAGTTCCGCCCGCTCCCGTACGACGCCAGCAAAGGCATCCAGCGGGGCGCGCTGGTCTGCCTGGTCGATGCCGACGACAAGGCGCAACAGCTCTTTCTCGGCCCGGGTGGGGGCAGCATGAAGTTGATCAGCGGCAGTCAGCTCGTTCAGGTCATCAGCACCGAAGCTCCGTTGGGCAGGGCCATGCTGGGGAAATGCGAGGGCGATGCGGTGTCGCTGCAGGTCGGTCCGGTCCTGCAGCAGTTCGAGGTGCTGTGGGTTCACTGAGCCGCCTCTGGCCGCAGGTCTGGATGTGACGCCGGGGATGGGGGACACTGGACGCCGGTTGAACGACCCGGAGCCTGGCATGCCCACCCTCACCGCCTTCGAACGATCCCCCGACCGCGGCCGGGGCCTCGCGCGCGACATGCGTGTGCGCTGGGCCTTCGAGGAGGTGGGCCAGCCGTACGACGTGCGGCTCGTGTCGTTCCCCGAGATGAAGGCGCCTGCGCACCGCGCGCGCCATCCCTTCGGACAGATCCCCACGTATGAGGACGGCGGTCTCGTGCTCTTCGAGTCGGGCGCGATCGTGCTGCACATTGCCGAACATCACGCGGGACTGTGGCCGGCCGATGCGAACGCGCGGTCGCGGGCCATCGCGTGGATGTTCGCGGCGCTCAGCACGGTCGAACCGGCAATCGTCGAGCGCAGCATGGCCGTGCTGTTCGAACGCGACAAGCCGTGGCACCTGGAGCGGCTGGCGATGATCGAGGACCGCATCCGCGTGCGGCTGGACGAACTCTCCCGCGCACTCGGCGAGGCCGACTGGCTCGACGGGGCCTTCAGCGCGGGAGACCTGATGATGATCACCGTGCTGCGCCGGCTGGGTGGCTCGGGCCTCGTGGAAGCGTTCCCGAACCTGGCCGCCTACATCGCGCGCGGCGAGGCGCGGCCGGCGTACCAGCGGGCGTTCGCCGACCAGTTGGCCGTGTTCAACGCAAGCGCCGCGAAGGGCTAATCGATCTTGCGCGCCTGCGCCATCGCCTCGGTGGCCGCCGCCCCGTGCCAGCGCCGCAGCGCGCGCTGGAAGAACAGGCTGTTCGGCAACTGCAGGCTCGAACCGCTCCCGGCATCGCCGCTCTCGTGGAGCGTCGTGTAGACCGGGTTGATGTCCAGCACCTGGCCCTTGAGGCCCGGCTTGTCGCCCGACTCCAGCAGCTCCACCACGTCACCGATGCGGAAGGCGCGCGTGACGTAGATCAGCAGCGCGCAGAAGAGGTTCGACAGCACGCTCCACGCGGCGAAGAACGCCACGGCGCCGACGGTGGCGAAGCCGGTGAAGGCGGTCCACAGCACGGCGCCCGAGACGCCGAGGCGCTCCAGCGCCCACAGCAGCGCGCCGAGGTAGACGATGACCCCCACCGTGCGCAGGAAGATCGAGGTGACCCGCAGGGGGAGGGCGTACGCGGCAGTCAGGCGGCGCGTGAGGTGGCGGGCGACGCGCATCAGCAGCCACGCACCCATGACGATGAGCACCACCTGGATCAGGGGCACGAGGATGTCCACCCACTCCGCGGCCCACGCGGGCAGTCGTTGGTGCAGGGCTTGGGTCAGCTTGTCCATGGGTGCAGCGGGATCGGAAAATGGTCGAAACGACCGATGTTCGCAGACTCCGGCCCAACGTGGCCGATCACCCCCGCGCTTCTGCCAGCAATGCGTTCAACGCATCCGGGTCCGCCGGCTTCACGAGGTGGTGGTCGAAGCCCGCGGCGGCCGAGCGCTCCAGGTCCGCCGCCTGCCCGTACCCGCTGAGCGCGATCATCAGCGTGCGGGCCGTGGCCGGCCGCGCGCGCAGGCGCCGGGCGAGTTCGTTGCCGTCCATGCCGGGCAGGCCGATGTCGAGCACGAAGGCGTCGACGGCTTCGCGTGCGGCGAAGTCGAGGGCGCTCGGGCCGTCGTTGAAGACCTCCACCGAATGGCCCTCGAGGGCCAGGCAGTCGGACAGCGTGCGGGCCGCGTCGGCGTTGTCGTCGACGAGGACGATGCGGCGCGGGGGCACGGGTGCGGTGGCGACCGGGCGCACCGGTGCCGCGGACGCGGGGGCGTTCAGGCGCGGCAGGCGCACCGACAGCGTGGCGCCTCGGTCCGGGCCCGCGCTGTCGGCCCGCACCGAACCGCCATGGAGTTCGACGAGGCTCTTGACCAGCGCGAGGCCCAGGCCCAGGCCGCCCTGGCCGCGGTCCACGCCGCGCGAGCCCTGCGTGAAGAGGTCGAAGATCTCGGGCATCAGCTCGGGCGTGATGCCCATGCCGTTGTCGCTCACCTGCAGCAGCGCATCGGTGCCGTCCGCTGCCACGCGCACCTCCAGGCGGCCGCCGTTGGGGGTGTACTTGGCGGCGTTGGTGAGCAGGTTGCCGAGCACCTGCACGAGCCGTGCGGTGTCGCCGATCACGCGCACGGGTTCGACGGGCAGGTAGGTCTTGAGCGTGTGGCTGCGGGACTCGATCAGCGGCCGTGCCTGCTCCGTCGCGGCGGCCACCACCTCCGCGAGGTCGAGCGGCCTGCGTTCGAGCGTGATCAGTCCCCGCGTCACGCGCGACACGTCGAGCAGGTCGTTGACGATCTTCGTCATCTGCCCGACCTGCCGCGTGATCACCTCGCTCGTGCGCTTCACGCGCGGGTCGCCGGGCGGCAGCTTGTCGAGCAGCTGCGCGCCGGCGCTGATGGGGGCGAGCGGGTTGCGCAGTTCGTGGCCCAGCATCGCGAGGAAGTCGTCCTTGCGGCGGTTGGCCGCCTGCAGTTCGGACGTGAGGCGGGTGAGCTTGTCCTGTTCGCCGAGCAGCGCCACGCGCTGCTGGCTGAGCCGGTCGAGCATGCCGTTGATGGAACGCGCGAGCGCGTCGACCTCCGCGCTGCCGCCTTCCGGTGCGCGCTCCGTGCCGAGGTTTCCGTCGATCAGCTGGGTGGAGAACGATTCGAGGCGGCGCAGGTCCTTCGTCAGCACGCGGGCGAGGTTGAGGCCGGCGATCACGACGATGGCCATCAGGGCGCCGCTCACCACGATGATGTGGAAGTACGGCGGGTCGGGTGAGTCGGCCGCGATGCGGGCGCCCGCGCGGTCGCGCACGCGGAAGGCGAGGTGGCGGAAGACGGGCGGGGAGGGCACGTCGGCCGTGACGTCGGGGCTGTCGCCCTCCAGCACGCGCGGCCCCCACATCAGGCGTGCGGTGGGGCCGGCGTCGAGGTCCGGCAGCTTCACCTTGTAGAGCACGGCGCCCTCGGGCGACGACGTGCGGGCGTAGCGCATGGGCTCCAGCGCGACCAGTTCGTCGCCGTTGGGCGACGGGAAGATCGTGGCCACCGGGCGGGCCTGCTCGATGTTCTCGCGCAGCCACGCCAGCTGGTCCGCGTTGAACGAGCTGTTGTCGTTGCTCGCGATCTCGGTGCCGCGGTAGTCGGTGAAGATCAGCTGCACGGGGATGCCGTTGATCTGGCGGATGCCGTTGAGGAACGGGCCGAGGTAGGTCTCGCGGCCCGCGCTGTCGACGAGGCCTGTGGCGAGGATGGTGCTGGCCGCGATCTCGGCCATGCGGGCGGAGATCGCGCGCAGGTCGTTGGCGACGGCCGCCGCCTGGTGCTGGCGCTCGCCGTTCGCGAGCTGCACGACGGCCTCGTGGTGCTGCTGGCGGATCAGCCACCACGACGCGAGCGACGTCATCACGAGCGCGGCCGCCGCGAGGCCCGCGGTGGCCAGTGCGTACCGGCGGACCAGGCTCGAGGGCAGCCAGCTGGCCGTGCTCATCTTGCTCAGCGTTCGGCCGGCACGAGGACGCCGTCGTCGCGGTAGCGGGCCATCAGCAGCTGCGCCGTGCCCAGGGCCTCGTGCCGTGTCGGCGTGAAGGGCGGGGCGTAGCGCCGGACGAGTCCGTCGTGGAACTTCACGCGTTCGAGCGCGTCGCGCACGGCCGGCCGGTCGGTGGTGCCGGCGAGGTCGATGGCCTTCGCGAGGATGTGGGTCATGTCGTACGCATGGGCCGTGCCGACCGGGCTTTCGATGTCCTCGATGCGCTGGATGCGATGGGCCTTCGCCGTGGCGAGGAAGGTCGCCAGCTGGGCGGGCGGTGCGCGGAAGAAGCTGAAGGTCTGCACGACGCTGAAGTCGACCTGCTCGAGGGCGCCGCCGGCGCCGCTGAAGAAGCGCCCGCCGGTGATGCCCCAGTGGCTCAGCACCGGCACGCGCTGCGCGGGTTCGAGCCGGGCCACCTCGCGCACGAGCGTGGCGGCCTCGTCGTCGTTGGCGACGAGCAGGATGGCCTGCGCGCCGAGGCGCACGAGGCGCAGGTAGGGTTCGACAAGCGACTGCTCCTGCCAGTTGTACCAGGCCGTGCCCACCACCTTCGGCTGTTTCGACGTCGCTTCGTACTTCTGCACGGCCGCGAGGTTGCTGCGGCCCCACGCGGTGTTCGTCAGCAGCAGGCCCACGCGCTGCACGCCACGCGCCTTCGCGCGGGTCATCATGAACGGCATCGCGAGGCTGTCGCGCAGCGACAGTCGGAAGGCGTAGTTGGGCGTGCTGCCGTTGTCGACGATGGCGTCCGCCGCGGACCACACCGCGAGGAACGGCACCTTCGCGGCCTTCAGCGCGGGCAACTGCTCGATCACGACCGGGCTGAAGCGCCCGCCGAACAGCGCGACGAGGTCGGGCATCGCGGCGAACTCGGCGATGTTCTGGATGCCGCGTGCGGGGATGGAGCGGTGGTCGCGCGTGACGATGGCCAGCGGCCGCCCGCCGAGCACGCCGCCGCGGGCGTTGATCTGGTCGACCGCGATGCGGACACCCAGCTCGATGGCCTGCGCCGACGTGCTGTTCTGCAGCCCGAACTCCCCGTCGATGCCCAGCAGCACCGGCTCGCCGCCGGCGGCGAGGGTGGACAGCGGGGCCGCGAGCAGCGAGGCCTGGAACGCGCGGCGGCCGAGGTCCGGGGTCAGAGGTGCGGCCATGGCAGCGTCACTGTGTCCCAGAACGCGCACTGCGCCGGGTCGTCGGACCGCACGTCCGGCGTGGGCGTCACCCACAACCAGGTGTCACCGGGGAACGCGGCGGGCCAGCCGGCGGTGGTGCCGTCGCGGGCCACCTGGGTCCAGTGGGACACGAGCAGCCGTTGCACGGCGAGGTCGTCGGCGGTGGGGCGGTACGTGCCTGCCCACCCGAAGAAGAACGGGTGCTCGATGGTGTGCACGGCGCCGAGCGCGCGCTGCTCGGGGTCGTTCTCGAGGCGGTGGTCGAACGCGTAGCGGTACACGGGTTCGCGCTGCGCCGCCGCGAGCGTGCGGGCCACGCGCCGGGCCTGGCAGGTGAAGAGGCCGTCGGTGGTCAGCCGCACGAGCGCATCGCGTGGCGTGGCGTGGGCCGACGCGGGGTAGGTGGCGAGGACGCGGTCGCCGTCCGCGCCGAACAGCTTGCGCACCGCGGCGGCGTACGTGGCCGCGTCGGGCACGGGGCCGGCCGAGCCCACGAACTGCATCGTCTCCAGCGTCGAATTGCCGACGATCACCGGCATGTGGGCATGCGCGCCGCGGCGGATCACGGCGAGGGGCTGTTCGGGGAACACGCGGCCGTCGACGTTCGGGCCGTAGAGGCGTGGCGACAGGCCGAAGGTGCCGGGCAGCGCCTTCACGACCTCGGCCGTGGTCTTGGACCGCAGGCAGGCCTCGTCGGTGCAGCCGAGCGCCTGGGCGACCCGCTGGCCACTGCCGGCGCGCAGGTCGGCGGCGGTGGCGATCTCGCAGCCGGTGGGCACGCTCGACTGCATCGAGACCCCATGGAACAGGCCGCGTGCCGTGGGGGCCGTCATCAGCGCGCAGAGGTTGCCCCCGCCGGCCGACGTGCCGAACAGGAACACGCGCTTCGGGTCGCCGCCGAACGCGGCGATGTTCCGCTGCAGCCACTGCAGCATCGCGATCTGGTCGAGGCTGCCGTAATTGCCGGCGAGCGTGTCGGTGGTGAGGAAGCCGAGGGCGCCCAGCCGGTAGTTGAAGCTCACGAACACCGCGCCTTCGGGGGCGAGGCGACTGCCGTCGTACTTCACGCCGCCGAACACGCCGGCGCCCTGGCCCGAGAAGCCGTGGTTGCCGCCGCCGGTGAAGAACACCATCACGGGCAGCGGCTTCGCCGGTGCCGGGCGCGGGGTCCAGACGTTGAGGGTGAGGCAGTCCTCGTCGCCCACGACGTCGGGGCCGGCGAGCTGCGGGCAGACGTTGCCGAAGCGGGTGCCGTCGCGCGTGCCGGACCATGTCGCGGCCTTGGCGGGCGGCTGCCACCGGTTCGCGCCCACCGGTGGCGCGGCGTACGGGATGCCGCGGACCGCGAGCAGTCCGCTTTCCAGCGAACCCCGCACGGGACCCTCGGCCGTGCAGACCACGGCCGGGTCACCGCTCGCGCACGGCGAGCTCGGGTCGATCGACGAACAGGCCACGGTCATCGCCAGCATGGCGATCGTGGCGACTCCGGTTGCGATGGTCTTGAAGGCCATTCGAATGCGCTCCCCTGGGGTCGTGTGGACGTTGCCCATTATGGGCACGAATTCCGTGGCGATGGCGAGAGGAAAAATGCATGTCATCCCGGCCCGCGCCGGGGATGACGGTCTTCGAAGAAATCCGCCGAGGGGTGGCATTCCGCTCCCCATCGCGCTGCCAGTGCCGCGTTCCGGCCCAGCGTGACACGGCCCCCGTCGAGGTCGACGATGTGCACGTGATCCGCCGCGTGGGGGCGCCCGGGTTCCTGCGTGCTGCGGCCGTCGGTCAGCAGCCACAGCCAGCGGGTCTGGTGCGGGTGACGGCGTGCGGCGCGTGTGAGCAAGGCGTCCGCGTCGGCGATGCCGCGTGCGAGCGAGGTGCCGCCCCCGCCGCCGAGTTGGGCGAAGCGCACGCCGCTGCCCGGGCGCGCGCGGCCCGGCGGCACATGCACCACGGTGCGTCCGCCCGAGAACGACAGCACCGCGACGTCGTCACGACGCCGCCCGGCCGCGTCGGCGAGGGCGGCCGCGATGCCCTTGGCCAGTGCCAGCCGCCCCCCCGTCGCCATCGATCCGGACGCGTCGATCACGATGCAATGCAGGGCCGCGGCGGCCGTGACGAGGTCGCGCTGGCGCAGGTGCCGGCGGTCCAGCGGCGCGGCACCTCGCGCGGCGAGGGTCCGCACCCAGTCGATGCCACCATCGCGCCGCCGCAGGCCCGAGCGCGCCGCGCGGGCTTGCGGGGCGCTCAGGCTTTTTTTGCGGCGGGAGCTCCGGGCAGCGGGCGCAGCGGCTTGACGGCGGTGAGGCCCGCGGGCTCGGGAGGCATGTCACCCCACGGGTTGTCGTCGGCGACACCGTCCGGTGCTGCGCGGTCCGCGGACCCCGGAGGTGTGCCGGGGGCCACGTCGGGGTGGCGGCGATGGCGCAGCACCAGTTCGGCGACCTGGTCCACATGGGACGTCGACACGGCGTCGGCGCCGTCCCACGCGGCGAGGGCGCGCGCGGCGCGCAGCAGCACGAGGTCGGCCCTCAGCCCGTCCACGCGGGCGGCGAGGCACAGCGCGGTGACGCGGCCGAACACCGCGTCACCGCTGTCGAGCGTGGAGGCTCGTTGGCGCGCGAGGGCGAGCCGGCCGGTGAGTTCGCGCAAGGCCGCCTCGTGACGCGCGCGGAACGCCGCCGGGTCGTTGTCGAACGCGAGCCGGTCGCGCACCGCGGCCTCGCGCACCGAGGGGTCGGTGAGGTTCTCGAGGACCACGTCGAGCCCGAACCGGTCCAGCAGCTGCGGCCGCAGTGCACCTTCCTCCGGGTTCATCGTGCCGACGAGCGCGAAGCGGGCCGCATGCACCTGCGAGACACCGTCGCGCTCCACCACGTGCACGCCGCTCGCCGCGGCATCGAGCAGCGCGTCGACGAGCAGGTCCGGCAGCAGGTTGACCTCGTCGACGTACAGCACGCCGCCGTCGGCCCGGGCGAGCAGGCCCGGACGGAAGCGCACCGTGTGGCCGGACAGGGCCTCGTCGAGGTCCAGCGTGCCCACGAGGTGCTCGAGGCTCGCACCGAGCGGCAGCGGCACGAAGGCCGAGCCCGGCAGGAGTTCGGCGAGGGCCCGCGCGGCGGTGGACTTGGCGGTGCCGCGCGGGCCCTCGACGAGCACGCCGCCGATGCCCGGGTCGATCGCGACGAGCAGCAGCGCGAGCCGGAGCGCGGGCTGGCCGGCGAGTGCGGAAAACGGGAACACCGGGGGCAGGGGGGCGGGGGTCATGGGGAAGGA